>Ga0189289_10272_pt1 | contig 34475 bp, 43 predicted proteins | sample UW106minimetaG_FD_130313 | JGI IMG/M metagenome (GOLD analysis project Ga0189289, IMG submission 130313) | Marine microbial communities from the Costa Rica Dome - UW106 mini metaG | ecosystem: Environmental > Aquatic > Marine > Oceanic > Photic zone | place: Costa Rica: the Eastern Pacific...
ATACTTACTTCGTCAGAACCGCCAGCCCCCACTATTGTGATGTAGTTGACGGCGGATGAAACGATAAACTGATCTACAGCCTCAGAGCCTGCATAAAGGACTCCGTCAATTACAATGTTCATTAATAGGATTTTTATTAAGCTTATCCACCCCTTGCTCGAGCTTTCAAGTTGTATTTCAAGAAGTTAATATTGCTCATACCTAAGAAGAAGGTCAACAATTAGGGAATTCGTCTGCCGCAAACCATCCAGGTTCAGCAACGGCATTGGAATGCAGCTTCCTTAGCCTGTCAGAGGCATTGACGCGTAGGGCAGCAACAAGCTCATCCACCAGGAACAGGGCAATGCGGGCGTCGCGGGTCATGGGTCAGGAGTAGGTGCCTTGAGTGTTCCCCGCTTTGCACAAGCAATAAAAACCCCGCCATTGCTGACGGGGTCGTGTGTGTGAGGTTTTGTCGGGAGATGGATAGCGACAATCACAACGCCCCCTGCTTTTCCCTTGCGGGTTTTGTATTGCTTTCAGCCAATAGGCATCAGGCTTCCCGACATTTCATCAGTTGCAGGTCATCCAGATAGTTTGGCCAGTGTTTGTGCGGCCTACGGGAGTGGAGGTCCAGTGAGGCTTCGTGTAGCCCGTGGAGTGGTAGCAGCCACCAGCATTAGCTGCCTGTGGCTGCATAGTTTCGAATGCTCCAATTCCGACTGCAAGTGCGAATGGAGCCAGTGCGAATGCAACTCCAGTTGCAGCTTGCTAAACGAAGGAAGTCTTGGCAGCTTTGGTGTTGGTGTTGGTGTTGGTGTTGTTGGTCATTGGTTTGAAGTGTTGTGGAGGTCAACCCTCCTGGACCTCTTCACCATCTCCGTTTCAACTAGGAATCACCTTCCCCATCTGAGGGATTTATTCAGCGGGCTTTATCCCCCAACTGGTTAGCTGTCTTCAGCCATTGAAATCACGTTGCACCTTAGGAACACGCTGTCGAGGCGCCACTGGCAGATGCACTGCATCTTCTCCCGCAGCCCCTCTATGTCAACCAAACGCTGTCCCGTGTACTGCTGCACTTGGACATGCTCGTGCAGATAGCCGTCGTTAAGCAGTCTGTAGAACTGAGACCTGGACTTATATCCGAGGTGCCTTGCAGCCTCGCTAATCGTCATTAACTCCATCTAGCTGTTCCTATCTGTCTACTGTTTTGAAAACAACAGGCTAGACAAACAACGCGCCTTCGGAAGACCCGAGGCCGATGTTCAAGTAAGGACCCTGAAGTCAACCTATAGCTAAATCTACTGCTCTTGAAAGAGTCAATCCAAAAACGTCAAGCACTACAAATCCATTTAAAAGTCGTACCATTTTTGAAATAGAAGTTTTACATGAATCCTGAGAGTAGTCAAAGCAAACCTCTGCTGCGAAGAAAAAATATTCAAGAGCCCCTGGGCCATCCTTTACTACAATTGCAGGCGACAAATTTCTTTCAGATCGCCCATGATTTATTCGCCAATACCACCACGAAAAACAAATCAAAATAATTGGAATGAAGAGCAAAAGCTCAACAATTAAAAGGACGGGGCTTTTGATAGGAGCAATAAGAAGTAGATTAATGATGACAAGCTCAACGATCCAGCATGCTGTAAGGAAAATTGCAAGCATATCAATCAATCTTCGCGATTTAATCCCCGACAGCCTTAGCACTATCAGGATGAATGTATACACAAAAAATGCAGCTCCTATTGGCTGCATATGATTAGTAAGTGCATCCAAAAATGAATGAGATATTTCAAGAAAATTTCTAATTGCACCTTCTTCGACCGCTTCCAGGTCTAAATTTCTGTCAAATTGCTCGGTAAAAACAAAAGTAACAAGCAACACGTAAATCTCTCCAGGACTTTTTGCCCGATCAATAAGTGACATTGCTTCATCAACCAGTTTCGAACATATAAACAAAAAAGCCCGGGGTGTCCAAGCCCCGGGCCAGTACGCACCACAAGCAGGGCGCTGTCGCGGTTATGCGATTGCGTCCTGCATCGCTGTGAATGATTCGGCGTGACGAACAGCAATGTCGATTGACTGCAGAGCCCTGATTCCCGTCTTGCCTTTGGCGAAGTCGGTGTAGGCGTCCACCAAGATTTCCAGCGTCCCGTACAGACCGATCAGCAGATCGGCGAAATTCCCGTAGATGACAGCCGACAAGTTGGTCCCTGAACCCTTTGTGAGGTTTGAGGGGACGTTGTTGCTGACCTCAAAACGCCGCCCTGCAATCTGGGAACGGCCAAGTTCAGTTCTATATGGGCTGAGGAGGTATTGGCTCTGCGAGTCCTTGGCCTTTGCAAGAACCGCCTCGACCTTGGTGGTGGTGAGGAAGCCGCAAGATGCAACATCTGCGTTGTCAACGGAGACCTCCTTCTTCAAATCCAACAAGTGATCCAAGGTTGGGGCCAAACCGTTGGTTCCTCCCGCGACCAAACCAATTCCTGACGTTTGTTCGGGATGCTCACGTCACCGACCAAACCGCCAAGGAACGTGGCGCCGAGTTCTGCGACGGCAAGTCGATCGCGCAACGCCTCAATGAGGTCCACGAGTCCGTGGCCCCCCTCCCCCCAAACTTTCTCCAGTGCATCCCTACCTCCATATTTTTTAGAGCGGAGGGGTAAGTAGGACAGTGGACCTATGACTGCAGCAACTGGCTTTTGACCCTGGACAGCACCATGGACCTACCTACGACCGGCACCATCTTCGTGGACGTGTTGGGTCGCTTTTCGTCGCTGCAATCCGTTTAAGACTCCATCCGGTCCTCGTCATGTGGAACTTGACCAACATCTGTCCACGTCTGTCCGTCATCTTCCGGAAGATGTCCGATGTCCTTGCCAGCTCCGCGTACAGCTCGCTTAGCGCAATCTGTGTGCAGTCCGGTCTGCTCCTAATGAAGCTGTTGATGTGCTCCTCTAACGGATTGTCTTCGCCAAAGTCATCATTAATTAGATCGTTTAAACGTTCATCAGACTCCTTTAAGTACGAGCTGTAGTCGTTTGAGAAAAGCCGACAAGCCTCAGCCCAGATGCGCGGCTTGAGACGGGCCAGAGCGTCGGTGTCGATCTGGTCCTGCCGTGTGCACATGACTGGGATGATCCACCAGCGTCGATTGCCGGTCGGATCGACCAGGAACGTCCCCTCGTTGCAGGTGCCGAGGAAAACGGAATGGCGTGGGACCGGCGAGACCTTTCGTCCGTAGGGGGTCCGGAAGCTGTCGACGTTGGTGCTCAGAAAGTTCTTGAGATGACCGGCGTGGGTCTGGCTGGTGATCCCATCCAGCTCACCCAGCTCCAGCCCCCAGAAACGATGAACCGTGAGCATCGCGTCCTTGCTGCCTATGCGCCCTAGGAACGTGTTGAACCAGTGGTCGAACAGCGTGCGCCAGAACGATGTCTTCCGGCTGCCTCCCTCCCCCTGCAGGACCAAACAGGTGTCGTGCTGACAGCCCGGCTCAAAGGCACGACGCACTGCGCCGACCAAGGTTTTGACCAGCATCCGGTCGTAGATCGTCTCTGGTCCGGAAAGGTCAGCGGGGCGGAGAAACTCTGAGGCGAGACGACAAATGTCATATGGCTCGCGGTCACTGCAGCTCAGTAACCAGTCCTGCACCGGGTGATACGCGTCAGCCTGCGCTGCAAGGTCCAGTGCATCGATGGCTTCACCCTTGGCGATGTCATATCCGCGGCTCTGGCAGAGCACGTAGAAGCAGTCATGCGCCGTGGGGGAGAGGGCCATGCCCTCAACTTCCACCTCATGCGTCATCAGGTTCCAGCGCAGCGAACCGTTTCCTTGTGCTGCCATCTCTGACAGCACCTGCATCACCGTCGCCGCATTGGCTCTTTGGGGTGACCGGGCTGGCAGTAGTTCGCTCAGCAGGTCATCAGAGTTCGAGCGTCGAGCAAGGGCCAAGTTGTCCTGAACTCCGACGCCATGGGCCATCCATTGCTGAATGCCGCAGGTACGTTGAAGTCAGTGTTTTGCTCTTGGCCCCCTGTTGGCGCAGGGGGTTTTTTCATGACTTTTTCTCCAGTGCTTCAAGTCGTTCAGCGATGGACTGCATCTGAATCAGCTGGACCTGTTCGATGTTTTCGGCCCTGTTGAAGGCGTTAACGACGGCATCGCTGTGGACCCTGCAGACCTCCTGCAGCTGCATGTGAAAAGCACTCAGCAACGAGACCTGTTCGATAAACCAAGCCACGCGTTCACTGTCATTTGGCAGGACCGACGCCATCTCCTGCCACTTCTTGGCTTGAGCCTCAATTCGTTTGATGTCCCATGCAATTTCAGGCATCAGCTCTGCCCTCCGCGAGCCTGCGTGCCGCGTTTATGGAATGCCTCGCGGCATCGCTCAACACAGAATGTCAGTGAGCTGTTGCGGGTAGAACCCGCGCACCAATCGCGGCCGGCTTCAAGAAAACCGCCGCAAATTTCACGCTTGCATTTCAGCGTGTCCGTCGAGATGCATAGAGCATCCGCTGCTGCCTTGGTGGGCAGCCAGAGTTCAGTTTTCATGCCCCGAACTCAGTTAGCGGAGCCGACTGGAACGAAAGGAATGAACTCGTCGGTTTGGCTGTCGATCATTTCTCCGTCGTGATTAAGCCAGCCAACTTTGTAGAGCTTGCTGCTGTAAGGCTTTTCACCAGCGTCTTGGCGCGCGACATAGTCATCACGCTTTTCAAAAAGCTCACTGCGGGTCAGGCCAGCAACGCCAGCCTTACGGAGAGCTTGCGAAGCACAGGGTCACCATCAGCGACCCGATCGAGATGGTTAGGCGTGGAGGGATCGTTGATGAGCCGCTCCAGCAGCCGATAGTGCTGCCAGAGAGCGTGTTGGACAAAATTTCTGGTCGCCGGCTACTTCTGGGCGTACTTGTGAGTTCGCCTTTTTTCCGAATTGGATTTGCCCATAGGAGTTACTCCCAATAAGTGGAAGAACTCCGGGATCCGTGGTGACTCTGGTCACATCCTGGCCGACCTAATTGGCCGACAGCAGTCCCATCGGTGTTCAAAACCACCGTAAAGGAGGCAGCAGCTCGTAACAACTCGAGCAGACGACCACGGATGGTGTGCGCTGTCCACATGAGCAAATCGGACTCAATACGGAATCAGACTTATAAATCAGACTCACCGTCGTGAGACGGTGTCTGAGATCTCAGTGGAGCCAAGGAGATTCGAACTCCAGACCCCCTGCATGCCATGCAGGCATTAAATCCGCTGCAACTGCCTGCCATGGCTGGCTTTTACACAAACCATGAACGGGCAATAGAGCAAAAACTAGAGCAAAAATGATGACCCCTCAAAAGTTTTGCTCTAACTCCAGAGCGGGGCGGATTGGGTGACTCCTGAATCCAGCGGCTTATTGGACTAGACCCACAAGGGGTCAGGCAGCCAGTCGCTCACTGAGAGCGGTGGTGCCATGCAGGTTGGTGAAATTGCTGACCTGCTCCAGCAATTGGCGCTCAGATGCCTCGGTGTCCCGAATGCTCTGAAGCTCGTGCTCATTGATGTGAGCAGTGATGCAGTCCCTGGTCATCTGACGCAGGGTGTCGGGGTTGATGGCATCAACCTCAACTGAAACGTCATGACCGAACTTGGCGCTGCGACTGTCTGCTTTTTTGGTCGGACGGGTCGGGAGCCCCATCGCTTCGATCTGGTCATGATTCACCGCAACGCGGTGGAAGTGGAAATACCGCTGCAGGAAGTCATCGCCCCCTGAAAGTTCAAGGATGAACTCACGCAGGCGGGCTTCAGTGCTGCGGCTGATGTCCATTCCGCTGGGATCGAAATCCCCGAAGTAATAGACATTGGCTGATGGCGCGTTGGCATCAGTGATGATCCCTTTTTCCGCTTGTCTGTATCGGCTGTGAATCTGACGCGTAAGGGTCTCTGCTGCCTGCCTGATGAAGCTCAGGCTGGGATACCCCTTACAGGGCATCAAAGGCACGTCGTATTCCTTGGTCACGTCATAGAAAACGCCTGTTAGGGCGTCTTTCTCGATCCAGACCTCGCAGTAATCAGGGTTGGTCTTCGGGTCCCACAACTCGCGGCGGTAATTCCGCTGTGTTCGGTCCAACAGGTCGCTGAGACCGCCATAGGTGTTTGGCTTGTGCATCCAACGGGTGTTGTCTGCCAGCCAGTTCCAAGGCAGTTCACCGTTGAGCCGCATTTCCTTTGTGAGACGACAAACCGTGCCTTTGTATTCCTGTTCAGTCTTTTAAATGATGAACAGAGAAACCAACTGATAAAACAGCTGGCGGACGGTCATGGGTGCGTATTTCTCGCACAGTTCGTAGATCGCAGCTTTGACGCTGTCGATTTCAGCTTTAGTTCGGCGCATAGTTGCTTAACTCCAAAAGGTGGTTTTCGCAGTTGCGCCGCCGGATTCAGTTGTCAAGTTGCGGTGCCGGATCAGCCCCCAAGGGCGTTCTCAGCGGTTTGATTTCGGTTTGATTTGCGTGGGACTAGACCCACAAACGACAAAGCAGGGCATTTAGATACACCTTACCCGTCAATTCTAATGTAACACAAACCCTGCTGATTGTCAACCCCTAATTGATTAGCATTGTTTATATATTGCATAAGCTTAACTTATATATAGAGACCCCTTATTTATCTGCTAAATATACACCATTCGAACGGTTTGCGCTATGAGAAACAGTTGAACCGTGCAGACGTTGATGCGTCGATCTGATCAAGCTCTGCATCCAGCCGATCCAGAACCATTGCATCGGTCAGTCGCTTGGCAGTCATCGCCAGATGGCTCAGCCCCAGCCGGATAACCGTCGCAACCCCTTCAGGGTCTCCATCGCTCAGTGCCTCCATGCACGGTCCCTCCAGTTGCTCAAGATCCGACAGTGATTGAAGGCAGGTCATCTCAACTGCAGGCATGGGCGAAGTGGCAAACCATCTCAGTGTGCCGACCTCATCCAAGTGATTTCGCCATCGTGTCGGCATGCCAAACAAGGACCGACCACTTGCAGACCACCAACTTGTTTAGTGACGAAACTGCAGTATTGGTAGAAATGCTCAGGCGTTATCAATGAACCCTTTACGGCTTGTACTGATCGCTGCCGTTAGCTCTTGCTCGGTTTCTGTATCTGCCGCACGTCCCATCATTGAATTTCATGGAACATGCACTTTCAATGGCGTTTCAGAGGCGTGTTTCGTACGTGAAAGCACCAGCGAATTGGAAGTGACATACCTCTCTGACGGCAAGCGAGTCATCTATGTGAAGCCTGCCGGTGGGGATGTCTCAGTTGTAAGCGATGGCAAGGTTTTCCCCGCTACGTATCAGGTTGATCGAAATAGGGAGTTGACCATCTTTCGCACCAAAAACCGTGTTACTGAGATCCCCCATCTCAGACCCTTAAAGGCACGCTGACTCGCCATCGTTGATTGATGCCGAACAAGGATCGCCCACTTGTTGATCGCCATGCACCAAAGAAGGGTGTCGGCTGGCTGGTGAACACCCAGCAAGGAAAGGTCTGCAGTTTCACCAACGCCAATCCGACTTCTCATGCCCAATGGGTCGTGGTGGAAATGAGGCCGCTCAGAGGTGGTGGACAACCAGTCATCAGACGCATGCTTCGCCACAACGCGATTGAAGCCTGGGAAACCATGCAGAAGTCAGGCGGGTGGAAACGCTGTCAGCCCAAGTGGTGACTACTGCATGCGCAATCAAGTAATGCCCGGCATCATGCGCGCACTGACGCCTGATCCAATGCTTCGCCGCCTTTCCGTTGGATTGCTCGCTTCTGCTGTTGCCATCGCCCCACTGCCTTTGAAGGCACAGGACGGCAGTGCTGATGACCTCGGGGTGATGAGCATCAGCCTTAAGGATGTGGTCAAGCCCACCTTTGGCTTTCAAGGTGCCTTGCAAGGCGCTGGCACTCCGAACCAAGCAGGTATTGGTGGGTTCTTGCCGCTTTCTGTTGGCGACAACAGCGTCTGGTTTCTTGATGTTCTCGCTAACGCCAACTTTGCTGATCGTGAGGGCTACAGCAGCATCATCAACACCGACGTTGCAGGTACAACCATCTCCACATCAACCAGACTTGGTTACCGCTGGCTAAACGGAGACCGCAGCTGGATGTACGGGCTGAATGCTGGTTATGACAGCCGCCCGATGAATACAGGCGGAACCGACACAGGAATTCCTTTGTTTGGAACAGAAAAGAGTGCGTTCTTCCAGCAGGTGGCAGTCAATGCAGAAGCTGTTTCCAATGACTGGAACTTCAACGCTTATGCCTTACTTCCTATTGGTGATACGGAACAAGATCTCAACTTCTTTTACCAAGGCGGTGCACTCAACACCTACGGGCTTGATGTTGGTTATTTCATCACGCCTGAGCTGAATGCTTCTGTTGGTTACTACTACCAAAATGGTGACCTTGGATCTGCTGATGGTTCTGGTGTGCTTGGGCGCCTGGCTTATGAGATCAGCAATGGCTTAACGGCTGGTGTGAACATCTCCTATGACGAAGCTTTCGACACCAGAGTGTCAGCCGATATTAAAGTTCGCTTTGGTGGTGCAAGTACGACAGCACAGCGCAAAGAAGTTCAGCAGCTACCTGTTATTTCTGCATTAACATCAACACCAAGCAACCGAGATGTAAGAGTGCATGATGTTTGTGCCGAGGGCAGTATATATAGAAATGGGCCTAAGTACAGCCGAATACAGGTCTACAAATGCGTGAATGGCAAACTGAAATCTAAGTGTGAAGTGCCAGCAGGCACACCCATCCAAGCAGGTAATAGCATCTTTGGTTTAGTCAATGACGTGGGAGATGGTCAAAGGATAGAACTAGTCTCGTACCTCGATAAGAAGGGATCTCTGAGGCAGGGGCAGAAATGCTTGAATGGCGAGTTAGTTGACTATAATCCAGATCCTGATGATAAGCTATACCCTTCCTAGCAAATCTCCTGCTCTATTAGTTGCTTTTTGTTTGTCAGTCATCTCCAAAGGATAGCAAATTAGCCTTCAATGCCTAGCACAATTGAGCAGAGATAGTCAGGGCTTAATTAGCAATCAAGGCTGCAATCAACTAGCAACACCGGCTAACACTCGTTCAGCGGCAGCAATCAGCTCCGACTCTCTGGCATTGGCGCCGTAGTGCTGCACATATTGACCAGCATTGCAGTTGCGGGCGCAACCAAGCAAAGTCCGACATCATGCGCGGACCAACGAATCATTATTGTGAAAAACTTAAACCAGTACTTTAAAGGTTGTACCTTCCTACAAACACATCTCCAATTCCATTCTTAAGTTGACCAGATAGCGCAAGCTCATGCTAATCTAGAAACTTCAAAAAATTTTCCTGAAAACCTTTTTCACTTTGGTAGCTACTCTTTAATTGCCTCATATAAAATTCGGACGAGTAATCGCACGCCATCATCTTGCTTCAGGGCGGAGTATTCAGGTAAGCCACTTTTACTAAATTCTCTGAGGTCATCAAGAAGTTCCGGATGAAATTGACAAGAAAATGATCTCCTTACATTTTTAGTTTCGAAATCAAGGTAACTGATACACGTTGCCGCAGTCTCAGTACATAATTTGCCTTGCACTGTTGTAGAACACAGAATTTCGATAGAACTTGGAAGCTTGAGAAGCCAAGCGAGCGGTGATACTGAAATGATTTTCCGCGAGGGCACAAGGCTGTTGCGCAGCTTTCTGTAAGCCCAATTAGCAAACAACATCGCCTCTTCATTAACCTCATCAGTGTGAAACATCACTATGTTGAGGTTCTTCTCATAGCTTATAGAGTTTTCAATAATGCCATCGTATTCTTCGCTAGAAACCGCATGAGTAATCAACAATTCAGACAGATCCTCACGTGCATGCGTTCTTGCATTCCCATAATGCATTAACTCACAGTGACCAGCCTCTGGAATCTCATTTATGCCAACAGCAAATTGAGGATCACGCCAACCACAAGCGATTACATTATTTTCGTCTTTTACGATAGCAAGGGCTTCTCCAAGCTTCCATATATCATTGCAAGTATCAATCAAGCTTTTAGCAAGATAGGTTTCTTCTTTAAATATATCCAGATAAGTCCTTTGAATTTCCGCTGTTGCCTTCTGAATTAATCTAACGTGCGCTTGAGCCGCAAGTTGATGCCCCAAGCATATAAACACTACTGGAGGAGTTCTACTTTGTCTTGAGAGTATCAACTCCTCACAAAGACACTGTAATTCAACAAGACTCCATTTCAAATCCTTAAAAGTCGAAGAATCTCTAACCGTAGGGTGGCCACCCTCAATAATGATCGCCAGCGATCGGCTCAAAACCCGAAGAAGGAGTGATTTATCGATATCATCAATGTCCCACAATGGAATCAAAATTGAATCACAGTCCGCAATAGACTGTGCCAAGTAAGCAACATTTAATGACGCACGCACGGATTCACCGCAACTATTTAATCCAACGTGATCAGCAGGCTCAATGATACATAGAGCATGTCTTAAAAGGTGATCATTTTCAAGTAACACCTGAAGATCATCATTTGTCCTTACAACCTTCTCGAAGGGAGCTTTTTCTCCCCAGCCACCAGAAATGTGGCTGTTCGACATGAGATCATTAAAACTTTCAAGCAAATGGGGAGAATCCCTATCACGAAGGAAATCACCCATCAAAGTCTGTATTGAATCAATGCTTGACTCACCAGGGCGTAAAAATCCTTGCTTAGATCTCCAGGAAGGGTTCATGGAATCAAGAACATTTGAATGCTTTTCCCATATTAACTCTTAAGATTATTCGAGTCAAAAAAATTGTTGAAAAATAGCTTGCGTATTTGTATCAACTCAGACAGAAATGAGTTCTGAATCACTCTGGGGCTCGCGAAATGAACACTTCATGGATGGTCAACCAACCACAGGAACACTTTTCAACAAAAGCAAGCCAAACTGTGTCCGAAATACAGATTGCATTGACAAGCATTGCACTTAGGATCACACCCAAGCAAAGCTCGGCATCATGCGCGGACTGACGACTGATCCAATGCTTCGCCACCTCTCGATTGGATTGCTGGCATCAGCTCTTTCAAATGCATTCGTTCAGGCACAGCCTGTCCAGGCAACCATCTCTTGCTCAGCTCCCGTAACAGGTCAATATCTGATCGTTAGTCAGGGTCTGCGTGGTCAGCAACCAATGGGCAGCCTTCAACTGGAAACATGGTTACCCAATGGGTCCGTCAGCGGAATCCGTTTTTTGCGGGTTGGTCGCAGCTACAGCGAAACGAAATACGAAGGTCGCTGGGGGTCAGAAAGCGACTGTGGATTGACTGTGACCAGAGATCAACAAGGTCACGAAAGCAAGGTTTTGCTCACCGCACAGGGGCTGCCTCGGTTCGGACTCAGCACTCGAATTGGCGACGTTGTAAGAGAACAATGGATGCCCCAATCATATCGTCGCTGTGAACCAGAGAGCATGAACGGCAGCTTCCTGAGCCAGCAAAGAGGTAGCAGCTTTGCTGCTTCGTCATGGAAGGCCAATGCCGTGATTCAGCGGGAGAGCTGGACCGAATGGCAAATGGTTGGTCTCGCGGTCTCCTCCTACAACGGCGCTGGTGAGGTGGCTGGTTATCAAGGCCGATTCATTCAGGATGAGAATTGCATCGGTCGGATTCGTCAACAGGATGATCGGGGTGCGACCTACGCCTACACCGCGATACTGCGCTCAGATGGATCGGGCTACGCCTATCTACAGACTCAAGGTGATGACCTGACCGTTGCTTTGGTTGAAAAGTCGGCCTCTTAACTCTGTGTGCGCTGCTCTAATTGATGGCTGTGTGACCGCACGGCAGAGCGATGCTGACTCAGGCTCAGAAGCGTCTCAAGAACCTTCAGGCGTTAAAGGTGTTGGAGGCAGTTGCCAGCGAGAGTTTCGGGATGCTTTGAGGCACAAGCCCTTGGTGGCTAGTCGGACTGACGCATTGAATCCAATAGGTCAAGCACAAACGCGTAGTCGACACAGCTCAGCATCTGTTCGATGCATCCATAGGCATTTCCATGCCCAACCTCAAATTGCTCTGCGAATGCCTCCTCGCTCAGCTTTGCTTGCCAGGCGAGTGCATCTCGACGTATCCAGGCCGATAGCTCTCCCGGCGTATGGCAGGTCAATAGCTCTTCGTTTCCTGCCTCACAGATCAAGTCAATGACGATTAGTGCGTAGCGATTAGTTGCTTCTTCCAGCTCTCTCTTTCCCCATAGCTGCTCGATGTACTGATGTGCCTGTGATCGATTCATCAATGTGCTCCAGGCTTCTGCCCTGCCCCAAAGCCCACAAGTTCGTTTAAGAGGCGTATTGCACCAATCGCATTGCTCTCCCTGCCTCCGGCAACGGCATCAGTTGCGATCTGCTCAAGCAGTTGAACCTTGCTGGCAAGCATGTCGGCGCGGTCAATGTCAGCCAGATCTTCTCTGACGATGGCGCGTGCTTCGTGGATATATACCCGTGCTGTTTCTCTGCACACCCCCCAGCTATCGCAGACGTGATGCTGCAGCCAACGCTGAGAGTTGCTTTTAACGATGAGGTCAGCCAGCTCTTCAACACGCGCTGTCTTCTGTGCTTTTGTGCATCTCTTTCCCATGAATTGATTCTGGCAGTGTGATCAGTGCGGGTTGTCGTTTTGGTGCCTCGGATAAAGAGAAACACGCTTGGCATCGATGGGATGGCTTGATAGCAGGCATCGACTTTTACGGGTCCTTCTATGAACACCAGCGGAATGCTGATGTTGTTCAGGTAGCCCTCAGGCATCAACGGGCTGAAGTACGGACGTGACCCGCTGTTGAAAGGTGCCTTGAACTTGGGTTGACTTGTCGGGAACAATCGCTCAACGATGTAATCATTGCCTCGACTGTCCTTGTAGGGGGCACCGTGAGGATCCAGATAGCGAATGGCGAGGTTTTCTCCACAACTGAAGTATTGACCTCTAAGACATTGCGAATTGATGCCACGGTCATGGAGGTAATCAAGATGGATTGGCAGAAGTCCCGCAGAATCTGTGCTCATGCATCTCCTGCTTGAACACGACGCGAAGCACGCCATGAACGCTTCTCGAACTCATTTCGAATGAGCTGAACTTCCCAAAGCATTGGGCTATTGCTGTTGTCGGTTTTGAACCGCCAATGTTTCCCATGCTCCAGAAATCCACCGTGAGAATCACGACGCCGCTTCAGCGTGATGGGACTGATGCCCAATGCACTGCTGGCATCCGGTGTTGCAAGCCAGTTGGAGTTAGCCATCAGTTAACACCCTCCTGTTCAAACAACTCTGTAATCAGTGGTGCTGAATCGTGAATTACCTGCAAATTGACGCCAACACGTTCCAGTGCGTCGGTGACTGACGTGAATAGCGATTCACGATCAGAATTGGGGTTGAACTGACGGCAATGCGACGGCAAGTCGCGGGCGCATTGCATTATCTCGGCTTGCGCCAGAGTGAGATCAGTTTCCATTGGCTTTCGGGATTAGTCCCGATCAGGCCATCCGTATTGATCGATGATTAGCCGCTGAAGCCGTGCAATAACTCGCGTTGGCTTCATTCGCCTGTTGCAGGCAATGGCATCGGCAATCTGCTGGCGATAAATAGCAGCAACATTTGGTGCCACCTTTTCCATCCTTTGCAAGGATGCCTGATCAGGAACAACAACAGGCGTCAGCTCCTCTGGAACGACGTGGCGATTTCGCCAGCTCCAAGCAACATCTAACAACCACTGGCGGTTGCTGTTCTTGGGAAGTCGATTGAGGACGATCTCAACACCAACAACAGGAGGAGTAGCAGGACCCTGCCAGTAATCCGGAATTGTTGGTCTTGTTGGAGGTGTGATCAGCTGTGACGCCAATCGAATCTCTACGAATGAAGTTCGCGCTTCCAGGGCAGGGATCACCTGCGAGCCTTAGCGTTACTAAAAATTTATCACGTCTGATGCACCTTGTGTGGTCTTGTTAGATCGAGCGATGAAATCAGAACTTTGCAGAAGTTGTTGATAACGCGGCAGACGCCTGTGTAATGCGTGCCACTGCATCCTTTAGCCCCTGTTCATCAGTCCACTGCCCGTAATGCCTGTGGTGAGTAGCAGGCGTATGACCCATCAATGCAGCTGCATCCCGCACTGATAACGGGTTGTCGTAGCCCTTATGCGCACGCCATGCCCAGCCATGCCGCAGGCTGTAAGGCGTCAATCCTGGTGTTGCAGCAACCATCGATTGCCAGAAGGGATAACGATCCATCAATTGCCTGAAGGCATCACCAACCTTTTTGAACTCGCCTGAAATGATCGCGGTGCGGATCGCCAGCGGTAGCTTCACCAACCCGCCTGAATACAGCGCGAGAGCCTTTGCACCGTCGGTCCGTCCATCCAGTTCCAGCGGCAAAGCAAGGCGGGGCGGCTTGGCAGATTTCATGCTCCTGCGATTGCGTTTCACCTGACTGCCAACCTTCAGGCAACCGTCGTCAACTTCCAGTGCTGCGAGTTCAGCGGGGCGCAAACCAAAGCACCCGATCAGAGCAACAGCAAGGTGCAGTTCAGGTTTGCCATCGGCTTCCAGTGCATCGAGCAATGCAGCCAGCTGTTCTGGCTTCACTGGAGGCGTCAGCGAGGAATCAACGTCGTCTGCAGTGCCGATCAACACCTGACGTTCATCACCTTCTAATGGCTGCCACAGCCCAGGCACTCCAGCCTTGTCGATGGCATAGGTGAGGAACGCGGCAACATCTCCAAGATGGCGTTTGCGGCCATTTCCTGCAGCGGGGCAACGATCAAAGAAGGTGGCGGCGTATTGCTCCATCAGCTCCCTGCCATCCCGTGGGCGGCGCTTGGCAGCAGTCAGAAGAGTGACGGCATTGGCAACACGATTGCTGGTGTCTCGCAGAGTGGTGCCGCGTCGATCGCTGCGAGTGAGCAGGAACGATTCGCTGATAGCTGACCAATCGATGGTGCCTGCTTTCACCCCATCTGCAGTGACAATCCCACCAACCTGATTGGCGCGGTTGTGAGCTTCTTTGAGGCTGATGTCGTGCTCTTTCATTCGAGCAATAAGCACCGCCACTTCATTGGCGATGGCGGTTGCATTGCCTGCAGACCATGTGATCGAGAGCATCACAGATTGCTTGCTTCCGTCCTGATATCGGCGGGTGAGCTTGGTGCCTTTGCTCTGCGGAAATAGCCCCCAGCCAGCGCCATGATCACGCTTGAGCTGACGACGCAGATCCTTTTCCCAGGTGCCGTCTTTGACGTAGGTAGCGGGCATGTTTGCTCTAGGTCCTGCGTGATGCAGGGGGTCAACGGTAGAGCAAGAGGTAGAGCAAAACTGCTCTATTTGGCTAGGTCCTGATGTATCAGAACGGGTAAATAAAATCGCCCACCAGCAAAGAAGCCAGTGGGCAACTTAGAAAATTCAATGGAGCCAAGGAGACTCGAACTCCTGACCCCCTGCATGCCATGCAGGTGCTCTACCAGCTGAGCTATGGCCCCATTGCAACGTGGAAGCTTCGTGCGACCGACGTCACTTGAGAGTTTACACCGAGAAGGCCTCAGACCTGACGCCAAACAGCCACCAGGCGACCTTGCACCTCGACCTGCTCGGCCGGGAGCTCAATTGGTTCATAGGCAGGATTGGCTGCTTCGAGAACCACCGTCGCGCCCTGGCGATGGAAGTGCTTCAGCGTGGTGCCGCTGCCAGCCACCAGAGCGCTAACAACCGTGCCGTTGCGCAGGCGCTGGGGATCCTGAACAGGCTCCATCAGCACCACATCACCGTCGGCGATGTGGGAATCGACCATCGAATCTCCGTTCACCGTGAGCGCGAACAGACCACGGGTCTCCAGCACAGGCGCCAAGTCCAGGTGCTCCTGAACATCATCAAAGGCGGTGACCAGACCACCTGCAGCGACGGCCCCAAGAACCGGGATACCCGCTGCCCCCACCATGTCACCCAATAGCTGCAAGGTGCGTGCCTGGCCCTCCTGCCAGGTGATCCATCCTTTCTGCTGGAGATGACGTAACCGGCTTTGGATTGGAGCGGGCGAACGAAGCCCCATCGCCTGCATCATCTGGCGAATCGATGGACTATGGCGATGCGTGCCGATGTAGTCAGCCAGCCAGTCGTAAAGCTCTTGCTGAGCAGAGGTGAGAGGCTCCTGAAGTACACGAGTCACCGCAGAAAAGGTTCGGGCAATACATTTGTACCGCTACCTCCCCGGCTCCGCAACCGCTAATTCAGGTCAGACGAGCTTCCACACCGCAGGCTCTGGGATGCTCGGCGCTACCTTGAGGTCTTGGGGTTCCTTGAAGGCCACGCGCCATTCAGGAACACGGCATGTGACGTAACCGGGATGTTCAATCACCAGACCCGGTTCATCGGTTTGGGTCGCCACCCAGCCCGACATCCAGTGCCCCTCCTCAGACAGACCACCTTTGAACCAGACCCAACAACGTTCCTTGCGCATCACGAGGCTCTTCAGCGGTTCTTGTAGTTCTCAAGCTGTTGCGGGCACGCAGCCATCAGATAACCCATTAATTGCCCCGTGATCCGGGCCCGCTCCTGATCATTCGGAGCGGTAGGAATGTCCTCATAGCGCATCGACGTGTCTCTCTCAAACAACGCTTTGAGCTGAGGGTCCGGCAACGCATAGAACGCATCCACGCCCATGGCGCAGATCTGCTCTCCTGTCCATCGGGCAATGGTGCTCTGCTGTTTTTTGCTGGTGGCTTGTACCGCTGAAACCGTACTGGCCGTAACCATCAACAGCAGCAAAAAACACCAGACCACCTTCACAGACCTCCCATCAACACCGCCAACAGAGCCTGTTGTGCATGCAGGCGGTTTTCCGCTTGATCGAAGATGCGGCTTGCCGTTCCCTCCATCACTTCTGCACTGATCTCCTCGCCGCGGTGGGCTGGCAGGCAGTGCAGAACGATCGCTTCTGAGGACGCCAGATCCATCAGGGCTTGATCTACGCAGAAACCGGCAAAGGCCTGCTCACGCTGCATCTGCTCAGCTTCTTGGCCCATCGAGGCCCAGACGTCGGTATAAACGGCTTGAGCACCGGCCACAGCCTCCCGGGGATCGGTCACCACATCAATCGATGCCCCGTGCTGCGCCAGGGTTCGTGCCTGCTCGAGAACGCCCGGCAGAGGGTCGAAGCCCTCTGGACAGCCAATTCGCACATTCACCCCCAGCAAGGCACCGCACAGCATCAGGGAATGGGCAACATTGTTGCCATCGCCCACATAAGCCAGGGTCTGACCCGCAAGATCGCCATGAGCTTCCTGCATGGTGAGGAAGTCAGCCAAGGCTTGGCAGGGATGTTCCAGATCGGTCAAGGCATTGATCACCGGAACAGACGCCCAATGGGCGTAATCCACCAGCTCCTGCTGCGCGAAGGTTCGAATCGCCAGAACGTCGCAATACCTGCTGAGGACACGGGCCGTGTCCTCCAGGGGCTCCCCGCGGCCGAGCTGCGTCACAGAAGGATTGAGGTCAACCGTTTGACCACCGAGGCGAGCCATGGCCACCTGAAAACTGACGCGGGTTCGGGTGGACGCCTTGCTGAAGATCAGACCCAGCACACGGTTGCCGAGATCGATCCGACGATCACCGCTCTTCAGTTGTGCAGCCAGATCCAGCAACGCCGCTGTTTCATTGGCGGAGAAGTCCGCCGATGACAGGAAATCACGGCCGCAAAGCGGAGAGAGGACAGCAGCAACACCCGCAGGAGCGGTAGCCATCGCAACGGTTCAAAGGACAGTTATCGGGGATGAGGCCCGCTGCCGTCAAGCGGTCACGCCTGAAGGCAGCACACTCGCCTCGAGCATCTGCTTGAGGTCATCCCCCTCAATGACCTCTTTTTCAAGGATCTTCTGAGCGATCGTTTCCAGCAACGCCATGTTCTCCCGCAGGATGGCCAGGGCATCGTCATGGGCCTGATCCACGAGCCCGCGAACCTCCTTATCGATGGCCTGAGCAGTGGCGTCGCTCACGGAACGCCTCGGGTTGTTGCCACCCCCCAGGAAACGTCCACCGCCCTGCTTGTCGTAGGCAAGCGGCCCAAGGGTGTCGCTCATGCCGTAGGTGCCCACCATCTGCTCAGCCAGATCAGTGGCTCGCTGCAGGTCATTGGCCGCCCCTGTGGTGATCTTGCCGAACACAATCTCCTCGGCGGAGCGACCTCCCAGCAGGGTGGCAATCTGACCCTGAAGTTCCTCCTTGGAATTGAGGAAGCGTTCCTCCGTCGGCAACTGCAAGGTGTAACCGAGAGCGCTCATGCCGCGGGGCACGATCGAGATCTTGGCCACTTTGCTGCCACCTGGCATGAGATGACCCACGATCGCGTGGCCCACTTCGTGATACGCGACCACCTTCTTTTCGTCGTCTTGAAGAACGCGGCTCTTCTTCTCAAGGCCTGCAACGACACGCTCAATCGCCTCACCCAGGTCTTGCTGCTCGACGCTGGTGCGCTGTGCCCGAGCTGCTAACAAGGCGGCTTCGTTGACCAGGTTGGCGAGGTCAGCACCTGCAAAACCGCTAGTGGCTTGGGCCACGCTGTCGAGGTCAACGCCGGAGGCAAGCTTCACCTTCTTGGCATAGATCTCGAGGATGGTTTTCCGTCCAGACAGATCCGGACGATCCACCAGAACCTGACGGTCGAAACGCCCCGGACGCAGCAAGGCTGCATCGAGCACCTCTGGCTGGTTGGTGGCAGCCAGCACGATCACCGGTTTGTCCTGAGCGGCGAAACCATCCATCTCCGTGAGCAGCTGGTTGAGGGTCTGTTCCCGCTCGTCATTGCCTCCGACGACACCCATTGAGCCCGAGCGGCTCTTGCCAATGGCATCGAGTTCGTCAATAAAAATGATGCAGGGCGCCTTCTTCTTTGCTTCTTCAAAGAGGTCGCGCACCCGGGCGGCACCGGCACCAACGAAGAGCTCGACGAACTCCGAACCAGAAATAATGAAGAACGGCACCTCCGCTTCACCGGCGACGGCCTTTGACAGCAGGGTCTTGCCAGTGCCAGGGGGGCCGACCAGCAGCACGCCCTTGGGAATCCGGGCACCGATCTCGGCGTAGCGCTCAGGCCGCTTGAGGAAATCAACGATCTCCGTAAGTTCCTGCTTCGCCTCATCAACGCCTGCAACGTCAGCAAAGGTGATTCGCGACTCTTCATCGGGCACATACACCTTTGCTTTGCTCTTGGTAAAGCTCAAAGCGCCCTGCGCACCACCCCCCATCGAGCGACGGGCGAAGAACTGGAGCACCAGGATGAAGATCAGTGGAGGCACCACCCAGCTCAAGATGGTGGTGAAAATGTTGGGCTTCTTCGGTGGTGCTGCAGCGAATTCAACGCCTTTTGTTTCAAGGCGCTGCGGCAAATCCATATCGAAGATCGGCGTCGTGGCCAAGACCGGAGGCGTGCCCTCCTCGGGATCACTCAGCTCGTAGCGAATCTGGTCCTGAGTGATGAACGCCCGCTTCACAGCGCCGTCATTGACCTGGTCAATAAACAGGGAGTAAGGCACCCGGGGCACCTGCTGCATGCCATTGCTGGGAATGAAGCTGCTGAGAAGCAACAACACTCCGAAACCAATCAGCACCAGGTTGATGATTCCGAAGCGACGGTTCGGCTGGTTGTCGTCCTGGCGGATCGGCATGGATGGCCTGAAATTCCCGCCACGCTACGAGGGATCTCTTGCAATCAATGGGTGTGAGAACCGAACGGCACCTAGGTTCTGGCCATGTGCGGTCGCTATTGCCTCGAAACGCCTCGCGCTGAACTGCAGCGGGTGCTGAACAGCTGGCTTCGGCCGGACGACAGCGCATGGCTGGCCCACTACGCCCCCCGCGACTTGATCCGACCCCAGGAGCCGGTGCTTGCCGTGCGGCGTGAGCATGGCGAAGATCACCTCTCCCACATGCTTTGGGGTCTGCTGCCGGGGTGGGTCAAGGACCCGCTTCAGGCTCCACGACCGATCAATGCCCGCGCAGAAACCATTGCGGAAAAAACCTCCTTCCGCGGTCCATGGCGTCATCACCGCTGCCTTCTTCCCAGCACGGGTTTTTTTGAGAAGGGACATTTGATCCGTCGCAAAGACCGGCAGCTGTTCTGGCTGGCCGGCATCTGGGACAGATGGATTGGGCCCGATGGCAGTGAAGTGGAGACCTGCTGCGTGATCACGACACGACCGAACAGCATGGTGAAGCCGTTGCACGATCGAATGCCGGTGATCATTCCCGACGGGTTGGAAAGCATCTGGCTCGAACCTGGAGATGGGGCCCACCGTCGCGCCCTCGAGCCGATGCTCACGCCATCGCCACCCGACCCATGGGAATGCCGAACGCTGAAGCCAGCATCCAGCAAGCACAACCACCAGCAACTGTCCCTCCTGGACTAAACAGCTCTTGACAGCCATCGCTTGCTGCCGACCCTGGGGGCAGCCGCAGTTGCCAAAGTGCTGGTGGGACTGGTTCAACGAATCCTGCTGCGCGATGGCACACAGCTGAAACTGCTGCTGCTCTGCACCCTGATCGCCACCGTTGGATTCGCCTTTCCTCGCTTGGTCTGGGCGACATACATCGGCTACACCCTGATTGCCTTACTGCTCACCCAGGTCATGGTGGGGAGCAGTAACGCTCCGGATTGGAGTGATGCTCTGTATCGCGGTCTGGGACTGTTCGCAGTTGCCACGATGTGGATCTGGCTCCTCACACCCCTGGAGCTGATCTACAGCGGCATGCCGCTGGCCCTGAGCTGGAGCGTGTTGGTGGGCTGGAGCGTGATCCGCCTGGTGACACGCCTCGCCAGCACAAAACGCGTCACCGAAGCGCTGCTGATGGGCGCCACCGCAGGGTATCTGCACATCGGTCTTACCGCAGGGCTGGTGATGAGTGCCCTGGAGACCATCCAGCCCGGCAGCTTCGAACCGCTGGAACTGACCAATTTCGGCGATACCAGCGTTCTGGCCAGCGCCCGCATCTTTTCAGCGATCAACTACTTCGCCTTCGTTTGCCTCACCACCGTCGGTTTCGGAGACATCAGTCCGGTGCTGCCCCTCGCTCGAATGGTGAGTGTGGCCACGAGCGTCGCCGGACCGCTCTACCTCGCTGCCGTGATGGGCGTGCTGATCGGGCGCTATGCCAGCAGCCTCGACCGACAATCCAGAGACCAGTAAGCACCAGTAAAAATTAGAGATGAAAGGGGGTGAGCCAGGCACCAGCCGAGCGAGACGGTCAAGGTCTGATGACCACCAAGGCCCGTTGGCAGAAGAAACCGGCCCGAACCGATGTGGAGGGGATCCTCGGACAGGGCGAACCGTCCAAGTTGACTAGCCGTAGGGGCCAAAGCGCGTCGCACAGGCGGCACCACACTGCGCACCCAAAGCGATGGCCTTCGCCAAGGACCATCGCGCGGCAAGGCCGGTGACCACCCCCGCCGCAAAGCTGTCACCGCAGCCATAGCTCTCCACCATTGGCCCTGGGAGTGGCGCTGGGTCATAACGCCCGCCAGGAAGACTGAGGCCCCCTGCGGCACCCTCCGTGCGAATCAAGGTGTGGGGAGCTGGGTTCAACTGCTCCGGCTCCACCCGCTCACCCGGATCAAGCCCACTGCCAATCAGGGCGTCGAGGGACACCTTGGCCTCTTGAAGCACAGGCAAACGAACCCGCGGAGTCGCGGCAAGGACTGCAGCAGAGCGGCAGGCTTTCAACAGAGGGGCATCAGCTGCCGTGACGAAAAGGCCGTCGCACTCGCCGAGGGTCTCCCAGGGCAGGTCATCGTCGAGTGATGGGGTCAGCCGCTCGCCCATCACGGTGATCGCCCGGTCCCCCTCACCATCGACCAAGCTCAGGCCCCGCCGGGTTGGCGCCTCCCTCCAGGCGACATGCACCTCAAGGCCCAGATGTTCGAGCCGCTTAACGCAGGCTTCGCCGACCGAATCACGGCCTAGGGCCGTAAAGAACTGGACGGGCTGCTGCTGCAACCGTGTCATTTGCACCGCAACGACAGCACCACCACCGGCGGGTTCCTGCAGGGTCCGCAGGGCGTGACCAATGGCCCCGGGACGGGGCAATTGATCCACCGCCAGAAATTCCACCCACTCGACATGGCCGACGACGGCCAAGCGCAAGGGCGGCAGGGCTGAGGCGGAAGACAACGGCAGTCCCAGACGGCTGGACCCCCATCCTCTCTGGTGATTCGGGCCGAATCACCAGAGAGGATGGGGTGAGGGATGGGTCGTGCTGCCCTCTTGCGCGTCAGATGTCAGCCGACAGGCAGGTTGATCTGCACATGGACCTAGTGTGATGAACCGGCTTTTTTGTGCCTATCGAACTTTCTCTTATAAGTGCTTGGATGCTCCGATGGGGCAATGTGACACAGCCATTTGCCGCATGATTGCTGCTATTGCGGTCTGATTGTTGAATGCGCGATAGACAGAGAGCTGTTTGCTCAATTCGTGGCATTGCTTCTGTTGGGAGTCCATGAGTAAACCCTTGGTACAGAAAACATTGCCTCAGTAAGCATGGGGTAAATGTGCCAAGTGCCACAAAATGACATTGACGTGCGATGGAGGCTTCAATGGCCAGACCAAGCATTAATGCTCCTAAAAGTTTTGTGTGATCAATGATGCAGAACCACCGCAATCAGCCTATTAAGGTTTAATCGGCAAGCGTGATGGCCATGGGATTTACTATTCCGACGTTCTCAATCGGAGTTGTTTTGTATATTTTCTTTCACTTTTTGCTGGGTGGTGTATTCAGCTAGTTCACGCAGCCTGGCTTGATCGATCAGACCTTAACCGCTGCTACTAGGTCTGCCGTCGCGTTGACTTTGGCAACCGATTGGCCCAAAGAAGAGCGACCGCCCAATCAACCCCAGGAGACTGGACGGCTCACCCCCTCTCGTCGGGTGTGGAACAACCCGGCTTTCAGGATTTCGCTTCCTGACGATTCGATGCTGGTCAAAAAAGAACGCACCTGCGCTCTATATGCGGCATCCGGATGGCAGCATCAGCCTTGGTTCTGAGGGGTGTTCCCGTAGAAAATTCCAGCGACAACCAATATCAAGCCAGCGAGGGGCAAGACGAACGGAACCATTCCCTAGGGATCCAAGAGGATTTAAGAGGAACACGATGTGAGCGGATCGCCCTGGCAAATATCACTTTTGAAAGTGCATGGCCCGGAGTCTGGCTGAATCAGTCAGTCGCTTACTGCAACAGGACGGAACCACATCACTGAGCGATAAGTAATGCGGTTCCGCCACCGATAGCCCTGCATTCATAACCACCGGCTCTTCATTCTTATCCCTGGCAATTGCCGGAATTACGCGTCACTTACTACAGAATGCAACCCTTTAAATAGACCTTTTCCAAGCCCTAACCAAAAGCAGGGGCATAGAGGTATGGGGTGGAGGATTGACGACCCTGCTAAGAGAGGTCGTCAACGCTGAGTTTCCCCACTCAGGCTCCACCGAGTCAAAGATGGCTCAAAAGAACTGACGAGTCAGTGCTTTGGCTGAAATCTGAGGAGATATGGCTATCGCCGGGACAGATTGGGTTTTTGGGGGTGAATGTTCCTAGACAATCCTCATCAGGGTCGAATTCGACAGCAGTGGGGCAGCAGAGATGCAAGCCATGACCGAGCGAAGCCGTTTGCATGCGGACTGCAGCGACTTTGTACCCACGGGAACGGATCAGCCTCTAGGGCCTTAGGCCGTTGCTTTGACGACGAAAGCCATAACAAGGACTGCAATCGCAACGGTTCCACTGAAGTAAGCAACGTTCGTGTGGAGTCCTTTCATGCAGCCTCTGTGGTTTGCATGAGTCTGCTGTTTTTTCTCTCGCCGGTGGCTAAGGCTTAATGCCTAAATCCTCCTCAAGGAGGAAGGCCGCCCTTCCGGATGGAAAGACGGCCTAGCTCGCTCGTTTGTTCATGTTGAACCCGTGAGTTATTCAGGGGTTGAGAGGCCAGCCCACCTACGACAGGAATGGAGTGACCTCTCCTATTGCTCGCTTCCGACACCCCCGCTTTCCCAAGACAGGGGCCATGCCGCATGCCATTGCTGGCGAGAGGCGAAGTGTCGGGCTCTTCAAGCGTCTGGGGCCAAGGTTCCAGGTGGTGGACTCTTTGACTCTGGTGAGTGCCCCCCGACGAGACGGTGCCGGGATTTAGGGCAAGCCCATGGATGGCGAGAAAACCTGTGGAGCAGTGGCTTGAAAAGTCAGGCGACTTCTGCGTTTTGCTGCGGTGGAGTGTCGGCCGTCATGGGCTCCTCCGATCTCAATGATCACACTCTCGTCAGCGGTGCAAGGTCTGGCAATCAGCTGTCGTGCTCATTGCCTTCTGAAGCTGATCGACCGATTGTGGGGGTGGCTTGCCAAGCCCAGTTTCCGGTCAACACTGACGAGGCAGAGACGTCGTCAGCCTGCAGGCCATGCCACGCATGGACGACGACACATGTAGAAACACCCCGACAGAGAAACCGGTCGGCTAGGGATGCCTGGTGAGCCCTGTAGCCATCGTGCTTGCCCAGAAAACCCCTTGGACAAAGACGGGATTTATGATCCCAAACCCTGTGCTGATGATGGTCATGCCGGGAATAACAAATCTTGCTCTAGCTATGGCTTTAGCCACTTATTCGCAGCAGCCACCTTGTTGCAAGGGGATCACTGTTACGTCGTTGACGACATTTGAATCAATTAGTACCCGTACTTGAACGCCACCATTGGGTTCTTGGCCTAATTCCACAGCAAGCCCAACGAGTTCTTCACCATCAGGTCGCGTGTAACTCAACAGCTCAACCCGAGCAGGTTCTTTGGCAATGGACATCAGCATCTCTAAAAGCAGTTCAACGCTGATCTGACTCCCTGCATCGTCAGAAGGGAGTCAGTGGTGTTACCAGCGCCCAATGGCTGTGGATCCATTGGATGGAGGTCTTGGGGACTCCAAATTCACCCTGACGGCGACCATAGGGACAGCACGTACAAATGAGTCACTGACAGCGACCAAATGAGCCGCAGGAGAGTTGTGGCGCTCTTCACCACCAATCCAGTGACCATTGAAAAACCCCATCTTTCGACGGGGTGAAGCGTGAATGCAAAGCGTGCATTCAACCCATTTCTCTTCCCCACAGGAATCAATGGAGCCCAGCCAACTTACTTACACCAGTCATACTTTCACCTCACGGAAGTTGGTGGAGTAAGGGAAGCGGTAGCCAAGCTCCATCTCCTCCAGCTGTTCTTCAGCCAGATAAAGGCTGCGGGTGAAGAAGCACAAATTCTCGCTATTACACACCAAAAATTTACCGTCGTCGATTCTTTGAATGGACGAACCTCGCGGGGTCTGAGCAATCAGATCTTCTGAAGCCATTGAACTTGCCAAGAAAGCCCCTTTGTCATGGCTTTAATCATCAAAGCCATGGCGTTACAACGCTCACAGTTCGAGAATTTTCCAGCCTATGGAGACCAGCCCCATACGTGCGACGAAGAGAATTCCGCGAACTATTGGTAGCAATAGATACTCAAGTTAAGCATTGAGAAGAATTTCTTAGTGTCACCAGCAAATGAGCTAAAAACAGGCTCACCGAAAATAGGCAGCATGAAGTGGCTTCTCTCAAAACTAGGGCTGTTAAAACAAGAAAAAAACACCCAAACCTTGAAGAGAGAACTCTCCTTTCTCAAAGCCTCGGCCAAGTCCAATACAATTAATTGCAAATGGGGCCTAAGAAAGCAGACGCAGCAATTAATAAATCAGAACCAAGGCACGGCGTTAATGATAAGAATTAGAGATGCATCAGGCGATGGAACTATTGCTAACAAATCCATTGAAATTGGACGTCATGCCACGCAAGCCCAGATCGACACCCCTTTTCCAAATGGCCTAATCCTTCTCGAGCTTGGCTACAAAACACCAGAAGGAGACTTCATTACCCTTGAATATACATTTATAGACCTTGGACCTAAAAAATGCACGATGCCAGAATCAACAAATTGGTTTACAAATGAATCAAAGAATATTCACCAAGAAATGTACGACTTAGCGACCCGAGGAGTGAAACTTGGCGGATCAGAGCGAATAAGAGTCGAACAGCAAACCACCAGCCAATGGCCATAACTATACGAAACCTCGCAATAACAACCGCGTTCACGAGGCTTTGGGAGTCAGTCAGATCCAAACCCTTTCTTGGAGGCTTTGCTGATCTGAGGCTTAGGCTTATTACTTTTTGATATCACAATTGCATCATCCTTGAATATCTTACCTTCAACCCAAACCGTCAACGCATAAACAAATATGAGCGCTGGAACAAGAACTAGCCATTCGTTCTGAAATTCGTAAGGAATTTGTCTAACACCAAATACAGTTAGGTACCCTGTAGCCAGCGTGAGAATGAGGCGTCGAATGGTGCCAGAGTTCAACTCTTTCAAGCCAGATTCCTAATACTACCAACTGTATCCAACTTAAGTATCTATCTATTTCTGATCTTATATTAATTTCATTTTCCGTGAATCACTCGCCTAAACCCTGCACATTCTTGGAATGTCATCACTGAACTCAGCTCTGCCCACTTTTAATTGCTTAATCTGCTCCCAAGCAGGCATTACTGCTGCATTCATATGGCTTCAACTTGAAGTCACATTTTGAGCCTTCACTCTTTTCACTTACTGACATAGAAGCAAATCTTCGCCAAGCAAGTTAATTATTGAGGGTCTTCCACTCCATTACTGGCTTGTGCTCAGCAAGCCGCGTCAAAAGCTTCTCAGTTCTCTTCACGAGATTTCTTCACGGCTATGCCGGCTTCAACCGCTGTTCCAGCCGCCAGAGCGATTAACCCAACCAGGCCAACCAATTGGTTTTGAATGTCCTGGGCACCCTCTGCTCCTTGCCCAAGCACTGCCCCAAGCACGAACCAGGTAGTGGCCAGAGCAGATGTAATCCAGTAGGCCTTCCAGCGGCGCTGGTACAGGTACCCGGCACCTAAACCCGGCACCACGTTCAAGGTGACGGCCACCCAGCCTGCTGATGCGGCGAGGATCTCTCTCTTGGTGGGTGCCATAACGCCAAATGTTTCTAACCATCTTTGCGGGCTTCTACGCCTGCCGTGCCTCGCGGCGCTCTTAACCGGGAGCGAGACCTACTGCAAAAAAGCTGGCGCGTGCGCACGAACGAGCAATCAAGCCCCACTCATGCGCACAAGTCTGCGCCTAGGCCTATGCCCCGGTAAAGCGCATCCGAAACCTAGAAAAATCAAGACCGCTGAAGGAATCAGCCCGCCATCGACTCAAAAAGTTCCTTGTGGCAGGCGCACACCTCTTCGTCGCTGAAGGCCGGTTGCATATCGAACTCAACGCCGAACATGGCCCGCCATGGCGCGAAGTGCTTAAACAGCTCCTTGGTGCCCCGGGCCTTGCAGATCACCACACCGCTGCCGGTCTGCGGACAATGGGTGCGGCTGATCAATTCGAAGCCATCGAAACAATCCGCCTCGGCTCCACTGGCCATGTAATCGATCAGCTTCGCGTAGGCAGCCTTTTGGCCTTCGATCTCAGGAAACTGCCAGGTCACGTTGTAGAGCTGCATTGTTCGAGGAAAAAACCGCTCGTCTCCTAAACGAGATCCCCAGATTTGTCTGTCGCTCAAGGTGTGCGACCTCACCAGAGGCTTGGATTAAGAGCCGATCCGCCAGCGCAGCAACCAGTCATGCCCGAGCGGCTCGCACTGATGCCATCCCCCCTGCAGCACCTCATCCATAGCGCTGAAGTCCAGCTCCCCCAGAGGAGTGCGGGCTGCTGTGCCCCCCATCAGCTTCGGTGCCACCACCGCCGCGATCTCCTGTACACAGCCCTGTCGGATCGCCGCAGCCGCTAACTCGGGGCCACATTCCCACAGCACTTGGTTGCAACCGCGCTGAGCCAGGGCCTCCATCAGCTGCAACGGATCACAGACCGAAAGCCCAAGCCCATCTGGGCCGCATGGCAGACGATTGGGATCAGCATCGGGCCCATGGGCCACCAGGGTCGGAGCCACCGCGGTGTCCCAGAGCTGCGCCTGATCCGGTAAATCCAAACTGCGGCTCAGCACCACCCGGAGCGGTTCCGGTGAACGCCTGCCCCGGCTGGTGAGTAACGGATCATCGACGCGAACCGTGCCGCCCCCCACGATCACAGCATCCATGCCACTGCGCAGCTGATGCACCCAATCACGCGCCGGTGGGCCGCTGATCCATTGGCTAGCGCCATTGGGCAAGGCGGTGCGGCCATCCAGGCTCATGGCCCACTTCAGCATCCCGAAAGGCCTGCCGGTACGCACGCGATGCAAGAAAGCCCTGTTCTGCTGCAGGGCCTCTTCGCGCAGCACACCGCTGATCACCTCCAGGCCAGCCTCACGCAGCTGGCGAATCCCCCCCCCATCCACACGAGGATCTGGATCCTCAAGAGCAACCACAACACGACGGATACCGGCTTGCACCACCTCCTCACTGCAGGGGGGAGTGCGGCCGTGATGGCAGCAAGGTTCCAAGGTCACCACAAGGGTCCCTCCACGGGCCGCAGCGCCGGCTTGCAGCAAGGCACCCACCTCGGCATGGGCTTCACCGGCCCGCGCATGAAACCCCTCGCCGACGAGACGCCCATCCCGATCCAGAACCACAGCCCCCACCAGGGGATTGGGGCTGGTGTGACCTTGGGCAAGGGCAGCCAGGGCCAGCGCCCGCCGCATCCAGAGCTCCCACATCAGCTGAGGGGAAGTTCCTGCAGCGAGCGCCATTCACCAACGACGTAGGGAGGTACGGGCAACTCGGTGAAGACTCCCGGCAACGCCAAGCGAAGCGGCCGGTTGTTGCTGAGATCGTTCAGCAAAGGATCGAGGGCGAATTCAGCCGCCGCCTCACGACCATCCGTGGCCAGCACCGGATTGGCCATGGTGATGTCATCCAGCAGCCATTCGCGTCGACCCGCCAGCACCTGAAGACCCACCGGATGATCCAGACGCAATCTTCCGGGATAGCCCACAACGCGCAAGACAACTGGCTGACCAGGAGGCCCCTCGCGATAGGCCACCGCCTGCCAGCTGTCGTAATCGAGATCCCGCAGGCTCTCCAGAGAGCGCACCATGGCGACGCCGGTCTCACTCTCGTGTTGGTGAACCTGGGCCCAGGCCATCCCTGGAGTGAGCAACAACAGCCCTAGAGCGGCCATCAGACAACACAGGAGACGGCGCATACCGGATAAATCATTCAGAGAATTCTCACAACAAATCATCCCAACAGGTGAGTTTGACCAACAATTGAGCTTTGAAGCTCGACTTCAACTCAGCTCGGGGCCTCGACGCGACCCTCCGAACACTCGGCTTTGAGATGGATGTGGCTCAATTGAGCCAGGGCGCTCTCGATGGAGTCTTCCACCTGGGTGGTTCGCGGCAGCTGCCGGTCTTGTCGATCCAGACCAATCAAGACCTAGTGCTTCAAGGCAACAGGCGCCCGGGGATGTTGCCCATCAGCTTGAACACCACCGATCAGCAGCCGGTGGTTCGTGGCGAGGAAACTCATCCGGGCTCCCTTCATGGTTTTCATGCAGGCCTGACAGACACTTTTTTTCTGCTTCCCTCAGGGGCTCACATCCAGGTAGCGCTCGTCTCGCAGACAAGGCTTGAACAGCTCGCCAGCACCACCGGCGACCACCAAGTGCTTGAGGTCATCCATGGTTCCAATTCCGCCAACCTCCACCCCCAACGGTTTCAAGAAATCAGCGCGTTAATCCAGGACCAACTGATGGGAGTGGCCCAGGAGGATCTGGTCGAGGTCGCGATGCTTGAAGCCTTGACACCGCATGAGCTGAAGGGAACAGCGAGTAGTGAACTCGGCGTGGGGACCGCCCTAATGAAGGATCTGGTCAGATGGGGGTTCGAGAACAGCCGCCAGGCCATCACGCTTGACGATCTAAGCGCAACGATCATCGCCTCACGCTCCTCCATCGTTCAGCACTGTCGTCAGACCTTCGGCACCGGTCCCATGGCGGTGCTCAAACAGATCCGGCTCGCTCAGGTGCAACACGCCCTGGGAGAGCCGGACGTGCAACACGCCATCCGCTGTCAAACGGTGCAAGAGGTTGCCTCCCATTACGGCTTTCAAAGTCGCAATCACTTCGCTCGGGATTACCGCAACCAATTCGGAGAATCCCCAAGAGCGACACTTCAACGGGCATCCGATCCGGGGATTGGACTCCAGTCGGTCTCGGTCGCCCAGAGTCCCCAGATCGCCATGGCCCGGAGGTAATGACAGGCCCGGTAGGTGTTCACAGCAGTGATGGCTTCAGGGGTGCGGAACTGCAAGCCGCCGGAATACACCTGCTCGACCACCGCGGAGCAGATGGCTTCCGCCGTCTGCTTCTCGCCCATCAATCGGTAGTAGCTGGCAATCCCGAAGTTGATCCCCGTCCACACCTCCAGGGGGTGGGTGCCATTGGGATCCAACGGAGTGCCATCCCGGCGTAAGCCGTTGGCTACACCAAGGGATCCGCCATCAAAGGCCTCGAAACAAGCCTCTTTGACGGCCTTCAACGTGCTGCGACTGTTGCTGTCACTCACCACCGGCGGAAGACCTAACAAGCGTGCGTAGAAATCTCCGCAAAGCTGATCGGCCATGACCACCGGCGTGCCGCTCTCGGCATCAATGTCGTAGTACTCGCCGTTCCAGAGCAACTTGTCGAAGTTGCCACGGGATTGCTCCAACCAACCGCTGAATTCCTTCTGCTCGGCTGAGGTATCAAGACCTGTCTTGAGCTGCAGAGTCTGGGCAATGGCAAGAGCAGCCTCGAGAGCCGCGATCCAGAGGGCACCGCAATAGGCACTCACCCCCTTCAGAGGCCAGTCATCGAAGGTCTGATCTGGAGCACCACCGTTGTCGGGCAAGCCATCATCGTTGACGTCGAAGGTCTTGAGGTAGCGGAGAGCCTCTACAGCCGCCGGCCAGCAGTCGGCCAAGAAACGAATGTCTTCACCGCTGGGCGCCAGCTTGAACGTGCGCCAAACCTGCAGAACAAAATCACTGCCGAGATCTTTCCAGAGGTTGCAGTCCTGATAAGCGGTGTAGTTGGTTGCATCCCAGGGAATCTCGTTGGGAGCCCCCAGATCATGGGGCGTGGCTCCCTTCACCTTGCGGTCTGCCTCCACCCGGCCTTTGCCCTGGGTGAAATACCAACCGATCGGCCGCTGGGTGGCGTCTGCCGCCGGAATGGCCCGGGCAAAACTGCGCAACACGGCCTTGTCGAGTTCGGGCCAGAGCTGCAACAGGGCAAAGGATCCATACAGACGAACATCGAGGCTCTCATACCAGGCATAGTCGAGGCACTCCAAAACGCCGAAGCGGCCGTGGGGATCATCGGGTGAGGCCGCGCTCCAGAGACTGCCGCCACTGCAGAGGTCGTAGAGCTCATTGAACAGAGCCATCCGCAGCGGTTCCGGCAGGTCCGTGCGCTGCAGCACCGGCTGCTGCCAGGCCTCGATCTGCTGGCGCCACGTCTGCCAGTCGCGCAGCGCTTCAGCGGCAATGGCAACCGCCTGGTTGGCATCGGTACCGAAGAAGTCGGTATAGCGGCGCAGAGCTTGGCTGCCGGTTGCAAAAGCCGTCACGGGAAGATCCCAGCTAATCACCACCGGGATCTCGATGCTCTGCCCGGGAGCCAGCTGACACTTCACCGCCAGAGCCGCGCTGAGGGGATCATCGGATCCACTGCGTCGATCGTTGTTGCTATCGGGGATGGAGCCATCGGCACTGAAGCTGTCCCACAACTCACGGCCATCGCCGCTGGGATTCCATCGGCCACATCGCTGGACGGTCACACCAGGCTGCTCGGCCGTGGCGATGCACCACTGCCCCTCGCCTTCCGCAACGGGATTGGAGACGTTGCCCTCCAGCACCACCCCCTTGAGGGAGCCATCCTCAACGCAACGATTGCGCTGACCGTTGGTCATGCCGATGGCCGGGGCATAATTGTGCTCGGGGCTTCCGTCATCGCGGAAGTGAACCTCGGCCGAGGCATCGGTGTTGGTGAACCAGCCCGTGGTGTTGCGCCAACTCAACAACAACGACAAATCCAGAGGCTGGTCGGTGGGATTGCGCAGCGTCCAGACGAACACCGCGACCGGATAGCTGGTGCGCTGATAGTCCCCAGGCAAGATCGGACTGAAGGCCTCACATCGCACCTCAGCGTCATAAACCCCCTCGTAGCTGGTCCAACTCAGCGGGTAACGGGCGGCGTAGGTGCCGGTGCTGCATTCCGGCGTGCTGGCCGGATACCACTCCCAGGCCTTTAGGGGCTGGCCAGCCTCCGGACGCGACGCATCCTGATGGGGCTGAACCGCCAGGGCATGAGCCCGCTTGCCCCGACCATTCCCCTCAAACAGAGCGAACTGGCAGTCGGGTAATACACCGAACCAGTGCTCACCACCATCGAGGTGCCAGAGGTTGATGTTGCCGTCGGGGGCACGACCGAAGCAGCCCGCCCCGAAGCCCCCAAGCGGCATGCCGTGGTTGGGCCCGTCATCGAGGTTGCTGGCGTAGCGAACCGTGTAGGGCTTATCCCAGCCCAGGCCAAAGGGATGGCTCCAGCAGGCCTCCGGTGGTTGCCAATTGGAGGTTTTGGCGCCGCGGCCCAGCAGGGAGTTCAGAGCGGACCAACCGAACGAAGCCATGCAGGGGCCGAGAGTCGCCCCAGATTGCCAGGTTTACCGCGATCAGCCAGCGGTTCAGATCAGCCCGTGGACAAGGGTGATGGATTGTCCTCGGCGTCGAGCAGGGCATCCAGCGTGACCGCCGTGCGAACCAAGGATTGGTAACGCTGGAGGCTGCGCCGGTTCTGATCCAACCAACGACCGGGGGCCGCCCCCTCTAGGTCGGGCTGATCAGGATCGAGCAAGGGGAGATCGTCCTCCCGCGCAATCAGGGCGATCACAAGTTCATGCAAACGCTGACGGCGATCGTGGGATGGGGTCATGCCACCTCCATCAAGTCGTGCAGGCGCTGTTGCGCTTCAACGGGCAGAGTCACAGGATCAGCGATGTAGCTCCGAGCTTGGGCAATCCGAGCCTGAATCGGTGCCTCCGCCACTAACCAACTGCTGAGCCCAAGTTCGTCATAAATACGCTTCACCGACGCAAGGGGTTGGCTGACCAGCGCGTCGTAGTGCAGCTCAATCAACTGACCCTGAGGGATCCGATGCCGAGACGCCTCAAAGGCCTGGAGCAGCTGGCGATGGGCCGCCACCGTTTCCTCCACCTGGGTCACGGCATCGGGCACGGGCTGGAGCCCCACCAAGCCACCCAATCGCTGCTTCACCCGAACCAGCGAACGGATCGAAGCCTGCGGATCACGACACAGCACCACGAACCTCGCCTTGGGGAAATGCCGCAGCACCAGCTCCACCCGGGCGGAATGAGCACTGTTCTTGATCAGCAGACCAGTCTTGCCCTGGCCGTCGTGGAGCCAGGTGAGCTTGGTGAAGAGAAGCCACTCTCGCTCAAACGCACGGGACAACCCCAGAACGTTGCGACGGAAAAACCATTTGTAGGCCTGAGGGAAAGCCATCCCCGCCATGTTGGTGTCCATGGTGAGTCGTGCCAGACCGACCTCATCTTCCTGGGGATCATCTGGCCCCCAGGGCACCGCATCGATCGGCCGCTGCCGCGTCATCCAGGCTCTAAGTACTGAGCGAAGCAAGGGTTGAAGCAGCAACGCCACCTGCGGCGCCATGGTGAGGCAATTGCGCGCCGTCGCCAGCGTGGGATCAGAGGCCAGCAACTGATGCAGATACGTCGTGCCACTGCGCCAGTGACCAATCACCACAATCGGATCATCCGGAAGTTCAGCCTTGTGCAAACGGCGTGCAAAAAGCCATGACTGCACCCAAGCCAGGGGCTCAACCATCAGCCCACTGATCCCCATCACCAAGCTCACCCTCCAGCAGGAGAGTGCCGGGCGACGAAGCTGCAAGCCTCGAAGCAGCACCGCAGGGCGGACGAACCCTCCAGCAACCAAGCGATCCGACAGCAGGTCTCCCCGTGCCATAGCCCCACAAACCCTGACACCAGAATGACGGGATGATCGATGTGATCGGTACCGACGCGGGGGCTCCAGCCTCGCTGCCCGCTCCACAGCAGAAGCTGCTGCGGACTGCCGCGCTGATTGCTGCGCCACAACGGTTGCAAGCCGCTGTGAGGGAGTGGCTGGGGGACGACCTGCAGGAACTGATCAGCAGCGACGACCCGCGGGCTCTCGTGGGCAGCCTGCAATCAAGACCGGCGGCACAACCTGTGGTGGTGCTCGCCAGCGGTGATCCGCTCTGGTTCGGCCTAGGGCGCATCCTTTGCGACCGCATCGGTGCGGAGCGGCTTCGGTTTCATCCCGCCCCCACATCGCTGCAACTGGCCTTCGCCCGCATCGGTCGCCCCTGGCAGGACGCCGACTGG
>Ga0189289_10273_pt1 | contig 34403 bp, 44 predicted proteins | sample UW106minimetaG_FD_130313 | JGI IMG/M metagenome (GOLD analysis project Ga0189289, IMG submission 130313) | Marine microbial communities from the Costa Rica Dome - UW106 mini metaG | ecosystem: Environmental > Aquatic > Marine > Oceanic > Photic zone | place: Costa Rica: the Eastern Pacific...
AGCCACCGAGACGTCCGATGACATACCAACTATCGAACACACCGTCGACATAATTCCGCTCCCCTTGACTGGGTGGTTCCGAGAATCGAATCCACAACCAGCAATTGAAGGGATCGACTTCACGAAAACGAATGTCCATGGGGCCATCGCGACAGCTACATCATCGTTCAAGCTGATCAAATGCTCGAGCTCTCAGGCATCACCTATGCACCCGCGACGGCTGGTGCTCGCATCCTGGACGGTGTCAGTTTTCAGACGCAAAAGGGACGACCGCTTCTGATCGCTGGAGCTAGTGGTTCTGGAAAGACCTCGCTGTTGGAGATCATCAGCGGACTGGCGTCGCCAACATCCGGCAGCATCCACTGGAATGGCAGTTCCATGAAACGCCGGCAGCTTCGCTGGCTTTGCGGCATCGTCTTCCAGTTTCCGGAACGCCATTTCCTCGGTCTGAGCGTCGCTCAGGAACTGCGTCTGGGGCATCGCCGACTCGGCCATGAGCAGGAAAACAACGTGCTGGCACGCGTCGGACTCAGCCAAATCGGAACCACGACGGCGCCGGAACGACTGAGCGGGGGTCAACAACGGCGGCTCGCCCTTGCCGTTCAAATGCTCCGAGGCGCTGAAGTGCTGCTGCTGGACGAACCCACCGCAGGCTTGGATTGGTCGGTCCGTCGCGACGTGCTCGATTTACTCGCCAGCCTGGCCCGTGACCAAGTGCTGATCGTGGTTACCCACGAACCTGAACTCTTCCAGGACTGGGACTGCCAGCGACTGCGGTTGCAGGGCGGTCGGCTCGAACCGATGACTACATTGCCCTGAGCTTCCGAGAGGACATGGCCGACCGGCTGGTACGCGCAACAGCCGCTGAAGGCGGTATCCGGTTGGTCGCGGTCTCAACCACAAACATCCTGCGGGAGGCAAGGGAGCGCCATGGGCTGTCGTTCCTGACCAGCGTGATGCTCGGACGGGCCATGACGGCTGGCCTGATGCTGGCCAGTTCGATGAAGGTTCGCCACGCACGGGTGAATCTTCGTTTTGGCTCAGACGGACCGATCAAAGGCTTGATGGTGGATGCCGGTCGCAATGGAACTGTTCGCGGCTACGTCGGAGAGCCTGCTCTTGAACTCGATCCCATCAAGGACAAGACAGGCCATTTCAGCTTCAACTTCAAGGAGGCTGCTGGCACCGGCTACCTCCATGTCATGCGTGACGACGGGAAGGGTGAACCCTTCAACAGCACGGTTGAGCTGGTCAGTGGTGGCATTGGCGAGGATGTTGCCTCCTATCTGCTGCACTCCGAACAGACCCCTTCGGCCGTGTTTGTGGGAGAACAGATCAACAGCCAAGGCATCCATGCCAGTGGTGGGCTCCTGGTTCAGATCCTTCCCAAAGCTGCAGAAGAGCCAGCCTTGGTTGAGCTGATTGAACAGCGTTGCCGCGAAATTTCAGGGTTCAGTCAGCGGCTTGCCGAAAGTGGCGACCTGCTTGAGGACCTTCTTCGGGATGTTTTTCCCGACCTTGATCCCAAGCCCCTCGACGACACCGAAGCAAGTCAGGAACTTCGTTTCTTCTGTCCCTGCAGCCGTGAACGCAGCAAGGCTGCTCTACTGCTGCTGGGCAGGCAGGAGCTCTCTGATATGCGTTACAAGGATGGAGGCGCCGAGCTGACCTGCCATTTCTGCAGCAACCGCTATGACGTCAGTGCTGCGGAACTGCAGGAGTTGATTGATGCGTTGCCGGAAGCCGCCTGAGGCTTAAGCCAGAAAAAGAGCAGCAGCCCACAGCAAGAGTCCAGCCGGCAGTGCTTGGATCTGAAGAGGACTAAGCGCCAGCTGTTCGAGAGCGGTGGGAGACAACGCCAGATTCAGCAATGAGCCTGCAGCCAAACCAATGCTCAACACGAGCAATGTCCATCCCAGGGATGCCAGTGGGCGACGACCACGGCGGATCTGACTGAGAAACACACCGATCGTGGCCAGAGCAAGGACAAGCTGAATGCTGGCGGCAGAGATCACCAGAAGAACAACGGCGATGATCCCGGCGATGATTCGCACTGAACGCCCCTGCCCCTCAACCAGGGCCCAGTCCGGCTTGAGGCCAGAGAGAGATTGAGAGGGATCCGGCAACCTGTTGCGGAGGTTCGCAAAGACATTGGTCATCGGAACCTGGGCAGGCAGCGAAGGCAGCGATCCTGCGGACGACTCCCGCTCTGATGCAGTTGCTGCTGCTGCACTGACTTGACCCTGCTGACGGTCACGGAGACGGGCCATCAAGACAGCGTCGTAGGCCGCTTCGATTTTTGCCCTGGCCTGATCATCTCCTGAGACTTCGGCCAGACATCGGACCTTGGCTGCTTGAACCTGCTCGAAACCAGCATCACGACTCAAGCCGAGACGGGCGAAAGGATCATCCGAGCTTGCGTCGGGACCAGATTCACCAAGGGCTGCCATCGCGTCGATCCGGTTCTTCAAGTGAGCGTATCGGGGACCGTTCAGAACAGGGGCGCACCGTGACGAAAACCTTCGCTTAGCTCTAGCCGGCTGCGGCAGCTGAGGGCATCCACGCGGTTCAACCAGGAACGACGCTTGATCAACGGCATTTGTGGAGGCAGGTGGTACCCCTCGAGCATTTCCACGGATTCGTCATCGCCACGAAAACACACGTATTCCGTGCCACCGTCAGCGTTGTTCTTCAGTAGCCAGAACGTACTCACGAGAGTTGTCGTCGCGGCACAATTCTGGCGAGCGGGACGCGCAGGTGTGGGTGAAGCGACCCACTGCGGACAACGACGCAAGCTTCAAAGATTAATCGGCTCAACTCCACTCACCACCGGAGCAACACTGCTGAGTTCAAGGTCGGGATGATCCTCCTTGAGTTGGTTGAGATTCCACTCGTTCTTGAACAGCAAAACAGGACGATTCCAGGCATCGCGGACGGCTTTGCAATTGAAAATCCGGCCCACCTTGTCGAGTTCGGTCCATCCGCCGTTGATCCAACGCGCGACCTGGAAACCCATTGGCTCCAGCCGAGTTTCCACACCGTATTCATTTTCGAGCCGATGCTGAACAACCTCGAGTTGAAGTTGTCCGACAGCGGCCAAAATCGGATCCCGCTTGCTCTCATCCGTGTCGTAGAGGATCTGCACGGCCCCCTCTTCCCGAAGCTCGTTCACCCCTTTACGGAAATTTTTGAATGCCGAAGGGTTGGGGTTCCGCAGCCAGCTAAAAATCTCCGGACTGAAACAGGGAATGCCCTCATATTCGACTTTTGACCCCACATAAAGTGTGTCTCCAATGGAAAACATGCCCGGATTGTTGAGACCGATCACGTCTCCCGGATAGGCATCCTCGACAACGGCTCGGTCTTGACCAAAGAGCTTTTGGGGTCGGGAGAGACGAATGGCCTTGCCCGTGCGGGCATGCTTCACCGTCATGTCCTTTTCGAAACGACCACTGCAGACCCGGACGAAGGCCACACGGTCGCGATGCCTGGGGTCCATATTGGCCTGGAGCTTGAACACGAAGCCGCTGAAACCCTCCCGCAGCGGATCCACCAGGCCATCGCTGCTGGATCGGGCGATGGGTCGTTGCGCCATCTCGAGAAAGGCATCGAGGAAAGGGCGAACCCCAAAGTTGGTCATGGCTGAGCCAAAGAACACCGGAGTGAGCTCACCGGCATGCACCATCTCGATATCAAGCTCGGCTCCAGCCGCATCCAGCAATTCCATCTCTTCAATGGCCAGGTCAAGGAGCTCGGCTTCCACCAACTCCCGCAGTTCTGGATCCTCCAAAGAAAGGCGTTGCTCGCTGGCCTGCTTACCTCGCTCAGCGCGAGTGAAAAGAACAACTTCACGGCTGCGACGGTCGATCACACCGCGAAATTGCTCCCCACTGCCGATAGGCCAGTTCACGGCCCAGGGTGTCAGACCTAACTCCGACTCAATCTCATCGAGCAGGGTGAGCGGTTCCCGACCCGGTCGGTCCATCTTGTTGATGAAGGTGAAAATCGGGATCTGACGCATGCGGCAGACCTCGAACAACTTCCGGGTCTGAGGCTCGAGACCTTTAGCAGCGTCCTCAAGCATCACGGCATTATCTGCCGCAGCCAGGGTGCGATAAGTGTCTTCAGAAAAATCTTGGTGACCTGGGGTATCCAGGAGATTGATGGTGGTGGCGTCGTAATCGAACTGAAGCACCGTTGAGGTGATGGAGATCCCGCGTTGTTTCTCCAGTTCCATCCAGTCGGAGGTCACCTTGCGCTGTTCACCCCGCGCTTTCACGGCACCGGCCTGCTGAATGGCACCGCCGTATAGAAGCAATTTCTCGGTGAGTGTCGTTTTTCCCGCGTCAGGGTGGGAAATGATTGCAAAGTTGCGACGGCGATCCACCGCCGAGGCCAGAACTTCGGTCAGATCGCCGTCGGTGGTCACTTGACTGCCGCTCATCGGATTTCAGGAGTCCACTAAGCCTGACACCACCAGATAACGGTCGTCCTCCGCGGCCACCGCCAACTGGTCGAGACCCACCGTGCGGAGCTCCGCGGTGACCTCCTGAGGTTCGAAGGCCGCTGCCAGAGAGGCGGCGAAGTCTTGCTGCAACACCTGTGGAGCAGACGGAAGGTGCTTCAACAACAGTTGCTGGACCTCAGCAGACGACGCCGGCCGCCGTAGATCTCGATGAAAAACTCGGCAACCAGGAGCAGCCAAACCTCGGGTGACCTTCCAAAGAAGGTCGGGTTGATGCAAGTGATGCAACAGGCTGTTGCTGACAACCAAATCAGCCTTCCCCAGAAGAGTTCCTTGCAGAACCTCCTGGAGGGTCAGACAAAGGAACGAAATTTCCAGGCTTTGCCGCTGCGCTCGTTGGCGGGCCAAGACCAGCATGGCTTCTGCACCATCAATGCCAATGATTCGTGCATGGGGAAAGAGTTCGGCAAGCCGAAGCGTGATGTTGCCCGGTCCGCAACCCAGATCAACCACCAGCGGCTCAGGCGGCAAAGGTGATGTGCGATCGATGAGCTGCTGGACCCCCTCAACAGTGGCGCTATCGCCTGAACTGAAGTCAGCGGCGGCATAGGCCTGAACCTGCGCATCACCGTTCATCAACTCAGGCTCTAGACACCGCTGCATCATTTGCTGCCGACTCAGAGGTCAGTTTGAACGGGACACTGTTGATGGTGGTGAAGACTCCTTGCCACCACCATTGGTGGCGTTAGGGTTTCGCTACTTGTCCTTTGACCCAGCACCGCACGTGACTCTCACCCCAAACCGTGTGGAGACCTCTGCGGGAGCTGTCGCCGGGTTCGGCGACTTCCCCGCAACGGCACCAGCTGCCAACCCGGTCTTCTACCGCACCTACAGTCGGAAAACCCCTGGCGGCCGTGAGAGCTGGAGTCAGGTTGGCAGCAGAAACCTGGAAGGTCTCCGTGAGCTGGGCAACCTCAATGCCGAGGAAGTTGCCCTCTTGGCACGCATGCAAGCCGAGAAGAAAGCCCTCCCCTCAGGCCGTTGGCTGTGGATCGGTGGAACCCGGTGGATCGAACAGCCCGAGAACTTCTCCGGCTCATACAACTGCACCTCCACCAACCTCATCGACTGGAAAGCATTCAGTCTGATGATGGATCTGGCGATGATGGGCTGCGGTACGGGCGCCATCATTGAGCCGCGCCTGATCGATCGGCTTCCTGCGGTGCGCAACACCCTTGAAGTCCTCAGCGTCAGCGACATCGGCATTACACCAGCAGCCGAGCGTCAGGACGCCTGCACCCACAGCATTGATGGCAACAAGGTGACCATCAAGGTGGGCGACACTCGCCGCGGCTGGGTGGACAGCTATCAGCTGATGCTGGAGCTCAGCAGCGATGAACGCTTCAACGGCGATCCGATTCAGATCGTTGTTGATCTCAGCGATGTGCGCCCCGTCGGGGAAACCCTGAAAGGTTTCGGCGGCATGGCTAATCCTGTGAAGTTGAAGGATCTCTACGGTCGTGTGGCCCGACTGCTCAATAAGGCCAAGGGACGCCGCCTGACTTCTGTGGAGTGCTGTCTACTCATCGACGAAGCCGCTGTCACGATCGTTGCCGGCAACATTCGTCGCAGTGCTGGCATGCGTCAGTTCGCTGCCGATGACTTGGCCGCTGCTTCCTCCAAGGACAACCTCTGGCAGCAAGACGAGGACGGCAACTGGCGGATCGATCCCGAGCGTGATGCGCTCCGAATGGCCAATCACACCCGTGTTTATCACACCCGACCCACAAAAGAGGTGGTGCACGCGGCGGTGACCAAGCAGTTCCAATCGGGGGAAGGCGCCATCCAGTTCGCCCCCGAAGCCATTGCACGTTCCAATGCCGATCTGCTCAGCACCGCTGAACTGCGTAGTGAGTTCATCGAGATTTACTGCGACCAAGGTCGCGAAGAGGCCGGTCGTTGGCTGACCGACAACCATGGCCCCATCGGAACCCAGGAGCTGGAGCACCGCCTCAGCCGTTATGGGCTGAACCCCTGTGGCGAAATCCTCGGTGCTGACTTCCACTGCAACCTCGCCGAGGTGCATCTCAACCAGATCGACCCCACCGATGAGGAAGGGCAGGCCGACGCCTTCCGCGCTGGAGCTCTGTCGGTGGCCTGTCTGCTCAACCATCGTTTCGAAGTTGAGCGTTATCGCCAGAGCCGTGAGTGGGACCCGATCGTGGGTGTCAGCTTCACGGGTCTGTTCGACTTTTTTGTGCATGCCTTCGGATCTGAATGGCTGCGCTGGTGGGAAGCCGGACGCCCTGAGACCGAGGAAGGCCTTCGCTTCAAGGAGCAGGAAGCCGCATACCTGAGCCGCTGGAAAGAGATCGTTAATCAAACGGTGTGGGACTATTGCGACCGCCAGGGCCTACGGCGACCCAACCGTTGCACCACCGTTCAGCCTGCAGGCACGAAGAGCCTGCTCACCGGAGCAGCCCCTGGCTGGCATCCCCCCAAAGCTCAGCGCTTCATCCGTCGGATCACCTTCCGTAAGAACGATCCTGTGGCCATGGCTTGCATGGACTACGGCTACACCGTTGTGCCGTCACAGTCCGACAAGGACGAGGATGGTCGTCTGCTGAACGATCCCTTTGATCCCCGCTGCACCGAATGGTTGGTGGAGATCCCCACCGAGGTGAGCTGGGCGAATCTGCCTGGAGCTGATGTCGTGGACATTAATGGCTTTAGTGCCATGGCTCAATTCGATTTCTACATGCAGGTGCAGCGGCATTACACCGCTCACAACACCTCAGCCACGATCGAATTCAGGGAGCACGAAATTGAACCCTTGGCCGACGCTCTGCACCAGGCGATGGAGAATGGAGAGGGTTACATCTCTGCGGCACTCCTGGCCCGATTCGATGCCAATGCCACCTTCCCCCGCTTGCCTTTTGAGCCAATAGATTTGGCTACATATGAGGAGCTGCAATCCGCTGTAGTGAAGCGTCGCGTCAGCAGTGATTTCTTCGAGGCGCTACAGCGTTACGACCAGGGTGAGCTAACCGAAGCCGGCCCCGCAGGCTGTGACTCCGACAAATGTCTTCTTCCCCTGGCCAAGCCTGAGAGCTGACACCTCATCACGTCCCGATAGAGTTGTTAGGTGTCTTTCGAGGCACCTGACACCCTCTGGAGAGGTGGTCGAGTGGTTTATGGCTCTGGTCTTGAAAACCACTGACGGCTAAAGCTCCAAGAATTTGACCAAAAGATTTGAGCCCCGTGAGCGCGGGGCTTTTTTATTGCGCTGGAACGGATCTGGGCGTTTTCTCTGGGTCGTTAGAACCTAGATCTAGCTCGTCTACCAGTTGCCATGGGGTCTTCACCCGGTAGCTTCTAGGCAACGTTTTAGGCAACGCCTCGTTGGAGGACATCACTGACCTGCTGCAAGACGCAAACGCTGAGTTGAAGCGTGGCAGGGTTGGCGTGTCGATCCAACAGATGAGAAACCGACTGTTCTTGAGATCAGTCCTGCCATCGAAGGTTGATGGCAAAGGTGCAACTCAACAACGTGTACCTACGGGTGAGTTAGCAACTAAGTCAGGTCTGAAAAGATCAGTCAATCTTGCTCACAAACTTGCGACCGAGAAGAAGCTCGAATCATTTGACTGGAGCAACTGGCTTAAGTCAGCACCCTCCGAGCAATCGAGAGCAGAGGTTCAGACCGAAAGCCAGACCGTTGAGGCATGGGTCCAACGCTTCAAGGTCGATTGGTGGGATGACAAGACGCTCGACACAACAGCTCAGAAGTCCCAGGCCAAGCGCTCTTGGTACGCCTACGAAGTTCAGTTCAACCGGATTCCAAACCAGAAAGACCTTCTGACAGTTGATCTCCTGGTGGAAGTGGCGAAGACCACCGCTCCAGGAAGCAAGCCACGGCATGAGTTCTGCCAGAAAGCCAAGGCGTTAGCGAAATTCGCTGACCTGCCAGGCATCAAGAAGCTGGAGAAGGTCCACACTAAATACGTTGCCAAGGTTCCAAAGCTCCCAACTGATGAAGAGCTGTTCGCCTTCGCTGAGAAGCATCGGCATGACGGGCGTTTCGGTTGGTGCTTCGCTGCTTTGGTCGTTTACGGATGCCGGGTCAGCGAGGTGTATTCGCTGGTTCCAACTGGTGATGGTGGAACGGCATCAGTGCTGACGTTGAAGCAGAAAGGGTTTGACCCCAAACCAAGAACGGCAATCGCACTGCCGTTTGATTTGGTGGAGCGGCTGGATCTGTTGAACGTGCAGAAACCGTTTGAGATTGCTGATGGCGAGGACTACGACAGCGACGCTGCCAAGAGCCAAACCGACATGTTCAACAAATGGCTCCAGAAGCGATGGAACGGAAGCACCAAGCTCTCAAACAAGAATGTTCGACATAGCTGGTGCATCCGCTCGATCTTTGATCCGAAGTTCAGTGATGGACTAGCTGCAAGAGCAGCAGGTCATGCCTTAGCTCTCCATACCTCCACTTACGCGGGCGCGATTGAGAAGAGGGATATGGAGGAACAAGCCAAGCTGCTGCGGAGATGAGGTCAAAAGACACCATGCTCATCCAAGGCCATCCACATGACCGAGCGCCTGCCATGTCGGTACTCCCACCCCCTATCACCTCTGATCGAATCAACAATCTCAGCAGCAGCCTCTAGCCAAGTAACAAGGGAAAGATGATCAAATTCAGGCGCAAGGCCTGTTAAAAATTCGAGATCATCAAAGACTTCCTTAGGGATTGATTCGACTACTTTTTGGAGACCCAAGCCGGTGACAACTTCTTCTTCGGTTTTCATTACCCATTCGTAGTCCCAAAGGATGCCTTTCTCATGATCGCAAAGCCGAACGACTTGCTGATCAAGCCAAGCAATTTTGCGTCGAGATAGGCCTCCCTCACTAGCAAATTCTCGGACAAGCGATTCGATGGTCCAATCGTCCTGACACTCGGATGTACCGGCACCTGGAACGTTCTTCGGTTGTGCAGACATGTGGGAACAACTCCAGATTGGGAGTGACTGGTTTGCTTAGTTCTTCATCGCCGAAGCGGAAACCAGACCCACGCCGAAGCGGGATTTCGTCCAGTGCTGAAAAAGTAGCACCGGGGTCAACCCCTTGGCGAATAGGTGAACACCAGATATGTTTTTTGCAGGTCGTCTTCGCAGCACGATCTCCAGCGGTAGTGCCGTCTGGATCACGTTTGAACAGTCCGTGACTGTGAGTGAGGCAGGGTCCGTGGCCCGGTAGATGCGTCAGAAATCGAGAGCAGTCCGTGGCTGTTTGGCGCTCTGGAGCTTTCTCCTGCTTCCAAATGAATGAACCCCGAGTCGCTTATCGCGGCGCTTACTGCCGAAGTGCGGCAGATGCGTCACGACATCAATCTGCTGATTGAGAAATCACCAGAGTCGGTCAGTCCATGGATTCCTCCACGTGAGCTGGCACGTCTACTTGGTGTCAGCAGCCAAACGATTACCGCCTATCGAAATGATGGACGGTTTCGTTCCAGCAGCACCCGTGCCATCAAACGAGGGCAAAGGACTGACTGGGAATACCACCGCCAAGACGCCATTGCTGATGTCAGGGGGTTGGTATGACCTACCGCGACTATCGAATCGGTTTTTCTGGAACGGACCTCATTAGTCCAACTCAGTTCGAGTATTACCCCGAGCTGAAGTACCGGATGCCTCAGGCTCTGGATCATGCGTTGTATCGCCTCGAAGAAGTTCAAGGCGAAATCAACGACATGGAGCTGAGTGAGGAAGTAAGGCGTATCGCTCGAAAGCGGCGTCACATCCTCAATGGCTGGATCAGCTATTACCGGGAGCAACTCCAATGAGATTGCTTCCGACATCACAAGCAGCCAAGGAATTACACCTGCACCGCAACACGCTCCACCGATACAGACGTGAGGGTCTGTTGAAGGCTGGAACGCATTGGTGTCGGCAAGGTCCCTGGCGTAATGCAGGGTTCTTGTACGACGTGGATGCGTGTCTTGAGCTGTTTCGGGCGTGGGCGATTGACCCTCCGCTACGTCTTCAGCTCCTTAATTGCACAAGGCTGCACAAAGCCGAACAGGATTTGCAAGGCGATGTAGTGCACACGAATGGTTTCTCATACGTTGTGAACGATGAGTAGACATTCCGAATTGGATTACTACCAGCGGGAGAAATTAGGAGCCCCACTTGCAGATCAGATCACCTTTCGAGTGCAGAAACGGCTTGCCGTTTTTATTCGAACGGTTGCTCTTACTGAAGGTAGAGATCCTGCTCAGCTGATTCGTCGAATTCTGCATGAGGCGTGCCAAGAGATTGGCTACGACCCAGACGGTTTCTGACATGAAAAAGGCCCCTGAAGGGAAAGGGGCCTCCATCTGATCCAGACACATCATGACATCTGTTTACGAGGTACGTCCTCCAAAAATCGACATTTCCCGATGGGTGCTCAGAGCTGAAATGCTCTTGCTTGACCATTGGGGAGACATCGACGCGTTTAAGCCACCAGTTCACGCAGGTGGATTCTCTTTGGCCGACATGATGGCTGAAGAGTTTGTGCCACCTACAGATGAACCTGCGGGTGAGGCTTGGTACGAAGCTCAAGCTCTGACCCAAGACTGGTGGCTCATTGACCAAGATTCGAGTGAATGGAAGCAACGGGACTGGGAGTGTCTAGACCTTTGGATTGCACTTCAAGCCCACTACGACAACGACAACTCTCAGTACAACGAACGCTGTATTGAGAATGGTCGCGAGAAGTTCCAGCACTCAGACCCTCAAGTCATTGAAGACATCGAGGAGTTCAAGGCTCGGCTCATCTTGCGGCGGGGAAAATTCCCAACTGTCATCAGGCTCGAAGTCGATGGTGTCTCGTATGAAGACGCCACCAAATACGAGAACCGTTTCAACGCTCCAAAGATCAAGCGCTACCACCTCACGCCAGTTCAAACGCTTATCCACTACAGACAAGCGAAAGGGCGGCTAGATCCAGCATTTGCAGCGCAGGATGAGCTTGAGCATGAGAGCCAGAGCAACCTCAAGAAGCTCTCTATGGCGTGGGATTCCATCAAGTTGATGGCTAGCCCTACGCAACGCCGTTTAGCCCACCAGAAGCTCAGAAAGGATCTGGGCATCGCTGACAAGGAGTACAAGTCTTTGATGCACACCCTGCTGGTTGAGCAGAGCGACGAAAACGTTCAGCTCGACAGCGTTGATGCCGTCAAACGAGCAGCAGCAGCTTCTGAAGAACGAGCAGTGGTTGATCGTTTCTTGATGGCTGGAGCGGTGTCAATCATTGCCGCTGAAGGCGGTTGTGGAAAGACAGCACTCCTCTGGGCCATCTCAGAAGCAATCTCCAATGGCTCGCCTCTGTTTGGGCAGCTTCCAACGATCAAAGGCCACGTCGTGGTCATTGAGGCAGATGAAAGCTGGCGTAATTCAGCCGAGAAATGGTCTCGGATGGACTACTCACCCAATAAAGACAACGTCTACACCCAGTGGGCCTGGGACCCTTCAAAGCTCTTAGAGCTTGAGCAGACGATCCAGAAGCACAACTCCGTTGCAGTCCTAATGGACAGCTTTGGAACGTTGTTCAGCGGTGGAGGTGAGTCAATGAATGACTCTGAGATTGGTCTGTACATCTATACCCTCAACCAAATGGCTGCCCGTACTGGAACGGCCATCTTGGTGACGCACCACCTCAAGAAGGGTGCAAGCAGGGACAACAGTGGAAATCCCAGACCAATCACTCTCCCTGATCTGTTTGGCTCGTCTTACATCGTCAACGGTGCCAGTGACATTTGGGCGCTGTGGCGTACTGCTGACGATGAGCACAGCTTCCAGCTTCGGTATCTGAAAGACAGATCGATGCTGGTGGAACGGAACTTCGATTTTCAACTCACCGGCAGTGATGAGTCACTGCGTTTCGACCTCACTGGTGGAAGCCTGCATGAACTTGAAACTCGAAAGACCGTTAAAGCAAAGCTGCTGAGCATCCTTCGGCACTCCCCCCACCAGTGGTTCACGGTTGAACGACTTGGGGTTGAGTTGAAGGAAGCAAACAAGTTCAGCCTCAGCTACTCAGCCAGAGCCGTAAGGCGTGAGTTGACTGAGCTTTACGCAGAAGCTGCTGTTACTGGGGTGGCACGTCGTCGAGTTAATGACGGCAAACCAGGTCGCCCCAAATTTGAGTACGCCTTCGTTAGCTGAGTGGGGTGTTTGAACCGTTCCAAAAAGCACCTCTGATGTCTGAGACACGTTCCAGCGCAACAGATCAAGAGATGTCCCAAACCACTCTGAATAAAGGACAACGTCAAATGGACAGTGTCCTTAAATCATGGGGGTTTAGGACTTCTCGAGATCCGTTCCAGCAGAACAGCACTCAGGGATTAGAAGCTAATAAAGGACAAAAATCCACACCCTTACGAGAGGTGGTTTGCTCTGGAGCGTCTCTTGAAAAAGAACCCCCCAGGGTTTGCCCTTTGGAACGTGATGACAGTTCCCGTGCGCGGACGGGAAAAACGGTGAGAGCAGCTCGCGCCCTTTTGGGACGTAAAACGCTCAAACCACATGCAGCGCAATGGATCTACACCCGCGCCCTTGGTGACAGTGGTGTCACCAAAGCCACTAAGTGCAGACCATTGGCTACCCGGTTTTTCGACGTTCTGACGGCCCCGGTTTTTCAGGAGAAAAAACCATGAGCTTGGAAAGTGAGTTGGCGGCCCTTAATAGGCGTCTGAAAGACCTCAAGCGAAGGCAAGAGGCCATTCACATGCGTGTATTCACTCGAAACCACGACGAGCCATACCCCGCTGATGCAAGGGATGGCGACTTAGTGGTGACGATTGAACCGCCATTGGATTGGAACGAAGAACAGGTTTAAGGCTCTCGGGAAGCAAAAACTTCGCTGATAGGTCTTAAAGGTCGGTTTGCATCTCTGAAACGTTTTTCAGCAATCGCACGCCTCCGTTTATTGGTTGCGAGTTCAGCTTCGATCGCTAAATGTTGCAGATGAGCACTTAATCGCTTTTGAGTACTGGCGGATACATTCGACATGGATAAACGGCTAGTTGATCGGAAGCTAAAAATCCGATTCAAATGAACGCGTGAAAGCGTTACCCAACTACACCTATTCATGTAGTTAGGTAACGGCCCCATTCATGCACCAGCCATAACGGCATCGTTCTTCGCCTGATCGCTGACTTCGAGGTACCTACTCAAAACACCCAGATCGGAATGACCTGAGATTGCTTGGAGCGCCCTTAATGGAACTCCATTTGCACTCGAAGCAGTCAGAAAACTCCTTCTGAATGAGTGCGTCGAAATTCCACCGAAGCCAAGTTCATTGGCTGCTTTCCGTAAGGCGTGATCGAAACCACGTCTTGTCAGATGTTCACCAGGGTTACGACCAGGGAAGACCCATTGATCTGGATCGTTCTCTGGATTCACCACTTGCTTCCAAGCTGCTAACTCGGCTGCAAGTTGTGGATGGATTGGAACGGTTCTTGTCTTCTTTCCACCTTTTGTTGTTGGAGCGGTCAACAGCACATAGCCATCAGCGACATACCTCCACTTGAGCTGCAAACCTTCTGACACCCGAGCAGCAGTGCGTCGAAGCAACGTGGCTAAGACGCGATGGTTCTCAGGTAAAGCCTCCAGAAGCAGATCAAGCTCAGCAGTCGAGAGAACACGTGCTCGACCGAAGCGATCTTTCTTCATAGATCTATTTAGTTACCGAGGTTCAGAGGCAAGTCAGAGACTGGCTTGTCCTCTTCCTAAACGTAGAGGACTAGTTACCTACTTCGCACCCGGTAGACACACAGACTATCTGATGCAAAATCGCAATCATGATGACTGATACTGTCTTAAAGAATAACTATCTGAAACTGATAACGTATTGCTGCTATTTATCTCATCTTGACAAATTAGAGGGGGTAGGGTTGCAGTTTTTGCTTCGCTAATCGTCGCGCGGGGAACTTACTGAGACAACAATACAAACCCAGAGAGTAATCGTCAACATGCAATCTCTAGTTAATTCGAATGCACTGCAATTAGATGGGTGCCATGGAGCAATAAAGACAGGTAGAATTTAGTTGCGGTCATTTCTTCCACTCGCATGAGTTCCGATTGGAATCTCACTCCAGTTGAGTGGTCAATGATGAGCAGGGCGAACAAATGTGCAAAGCAGTTGTATCCCTACTCATCTCAATCTTCTGAAGCTTGGGCTGTTCGTGCCTTCCGCAAATGGTGAACAGAGGGGTAACACCCGAAGTTCTACGCGACAAACAGAGCCCAGGAATTCTGAACCTCATAAACCAGAGGCCACCTAAGCCATGAGCAACATCGAAGCCTTCGTCAGCACGTACCAGAGCCTTTTCCCTGGAACGCCTACTCCTGCCATGCCATCCAAGCCAGAAGACTTGGGCTTGTCGGTTCAACTAGCGATCAGGGAGAACAACCCTCGCTTGTGGTAAGCGATGTTTGGTGGTCATGGAGCGCCACTACCTGCTGATGTCGCCATGCGTATGGCGAATGGTGAGATCTATCCAGAGGATGCTTCTGCCTTGCGTGCAAGCAACTATGACGACTGGGCAGCTGTTGCTGATCAACACCGTGAATCAATCCTGGAACGTGCCAGGCAAGCAACTCGCGAACGAGAGAAGGCAATCCACCAAGAACAGGTGAAGCGACAACAGCAATGGGCTGAGATGTCTCTTTTGGAGCGGATGTCTGCCAATCCCGTTTCAGAGGTTGCAGCAGCTCAAGCGCGTGAGCAGTGGGGAATCACTGGTCGCTGATGACTCAAGCGTTTGTACAGATGCCAGAAGGTCGTAGAGGCAGACCATTCCGCGAGGAACAGGATCTGCCACCACAAATCCAACAAGCGCTTGTTCTGCGTGCTGCTGGAGCGTCTTGGATTGATTGCGCTGCTGGTGCAGGTATCGACGTTCGTAACTTGCGGAAGTGGAGGAAGCATCCACAGGCAGAGCCATTTCTGAACGAACAGATCAGCGGCAACCTCCAGCAAGCTCAGACGCTTTTTGCCGAAGCAGCGCCAAAGCTGGCTGAACGACTCATCAAGTTGGGACTGGATGAGCGTGTGAAGGGTTACACCGCTGTGAGCGCCATCTCAGAGGCGTTCAAGATCCTGCAAACCGGTGTTGTGGATCAGCATCAGCGAGAGCAGATCGAAGCGATCAAAGCGCAGCTCACTGCACTCGAAGACGGTCAAACGATCGACGTATGAGACGTCTCGTCAGTAGCCAGCGATACCTGCAGAACAGAGCTTCACGGAAGATTTTCCGGAAACTAAAACCTGTCCAAAAAGTCGCTGCAAACCGTGTCGCTTGCCTCCATATTTGGTATCCAGGCGGCGATCACGTATCACGTGTCACTGTCTAGGCAGCACCGGGAGAGCGACCTGGTGGCTGGCAGTTAAGACCCCCATGGCACGAGCGATTGTCATGGGGAGCTTTCTGCGTTTCTCAGAACTCTGAAGAGAGTTAGTGCATTTGCACCAAGTCCTTGTATCGCGGCGAGCTTGATCAAGCGCGAACCGCATCGCTCGGGGAGAACGCTGTTCTCCTCGCGGTTCCGTCGCCCCACATCATTGCTTCGGTAAGGCTGTTGGAAGTCAGCCCAGCCGATAGAAGGGGCTGTCAGACCCTCGGACAGATGTGAGTCACAAGGTCTGCGTTGATCCAGTTGATAACGCCTGTATCGACGTCAGCCACTTGAAACAGCGTTGGAACTTTTGGGTTTCTGGCACCGCCATCGACCCAGATCACATCAGCCATCCGCCAAGCACCTTCCGTGTCAGTGACGATCACGGTCATTCCTGCTTTGACGTGCAGAAACACTGGATCTGACTTGGGCGCTGCAACAGCGCTTGCATGGTCAACCGACATACCCCTCGTACCAGTACAGCTGTATTAGTACAGGAGTAGATCAGGCGTCCAGGGACAGATCCTTAAAGACGCGTCACGTCAACCGTTAAGCGATCCAAGGTTTTGTAACGACCTGAACTTTTTGTCTCGGTTGAGCCAAACAGGACTCAATTTGCTGCCTATTGCTTAGGACAGCAGAGATGCACGCCATGAAAGCGACCAAGCTCACTACCGCTCCACAGGGCTTCGAGTACTACAGGGTTTGCGACCAAGAAGGTGTCTGCCGTGTAGTCAGAGGCATGTGGGCAGCCAAGGAACTCATAGAGGTCAGGCCTGAGCTGACCGCTACAAGGACAAAGCTCTACCCGGCGGAATGGGTTTAAGCCATTTAGGCAACGTTTTAGGCAACGCTGCGTTTAGGCAACGTTTGCAGCCAAGTTGTCGAGGTACTGGAACGAGCTGTTTTTAAGCTTGTTCTCTTGGCACGCTAGTCCAGGAGACCCGTTGGCAGCACTAGGTTTCCACCACGTTGACGATTGGGTAGACTAATCAGGTCGATCCAAGGGATTGACCCGCCTGGAGAGGTGGTCGAGTGGTTTATGGCTCTGGTCTTGAAAACCAGCGTGTCTTCACGGGCACCGTGGGTTCGAATCCCACCCTCTCCGCTTCAACTACAAAGCACCCAGCGAGTGCTGGAGAGCCTTTAGCGGACATCCGCAACATTCCATTAATCGCCAGAACGGACGACTTCTGCTCAGCATCCATGCTCACCGGGACGACCTCACGGATCTAAGGAATTTGGACACTTAGCCGCTATTGCCACCAGGCAGCTCCTTGGCTATCAGTACATACGTATTGCAAGCGAGCTAAGAGATGTGCATTGATCACAGCGTCCTCACCGTCAAAGCTGACGCCCCGTTCCTTTATGTCCGCCCTGGGCACTTCGTGATCGTTGGTGGTGACCGTGACCACATCGAACAGGGTGATTGGTGGATGGGGCAGGTCATTTTCTGCGAGGGAAGTGCTCGTCACCCCAAGATCCCGTCCCTGTTCCAAGTGGCTGATGTCGATTCAGGAGCGATCAAGTGGATCAATGCCGACGAGGTGACGGATGTGATTTGGTCAATGGATGGATGGCCTACCAGCACCCCCATTTACGAAAAGCACAAGGGATGAGGTCACGAGAAACGCAGCTTCTCCGAACAGCTGGAGGCTGATTAAAAAGAGGGAGACAGTGCCGAACATCCACTCACTGGTTGTCGGATCACTGATTGGCATCACCAGCAATTCAGGAGATCCTGCAGACTCCTGCTGATGCATGGGTTTGTTGTGCTGGGTGAATCGCGTCTCAGTGCAGCGGAATGGCGTTTTGCCCTGACGTCATTTGCGGCCAAGGTGGCGGTCTTCTGGTTGCTTGAGCTGGCGTTCTGTGAATGGGATCCGGAAAGGCGAGTTTGCGATCTGGTGGAGAAAGGCTTCGTCCCATGCCTGATCACGTATGCGGTGATGGATTTTCTGGTGATTCCGTCACTTAGGCGACGCTGGCACCGTTGATGGAAGTGCTGCCCAGCCCAGCCCAGCGCTATCTGCACTCCGTTCAACATTCGATCAGGGCGTCAAAAACGCACTCACTACCGTCACGGAAGAGATTGCACTGACGGCTGCGACAACCATCGAAGCTCCAGGAGCCGAATGTGTCGAAATTACTGTTGAAGTGTCAAAGAAATGTTTGTGGTCGACGGTGATGCACCACCGGAGCGATTCGACCACGTGCATACCTTGATAGGCATGGAGACAATATGGAGTTCAGCACCAAATCTCTTAACAAAGAACGGACTTGACCCCAGTCGAAACAAGGGTCAAATCTCAGCTCTCGTCGGACATCGCTCTGCCCGGCTTCCAAGCCCCTAAAGCAGCTTTGGCACGACCACTATGCGCCGAAAAGTGCGGAATTTCGTTGAAGACAGCGGCAATTTTTCGACATTCACAAATTCCGTTCGAGTCTCGGAATGATTCCCTACTAGACGACCTAGGCTTCCTCGACTAAATAGACCGGATAGATGCATTGCAGACTGAATCCTTCAGCTGGCGAGGCTTCGCACAAGTGACAACGCAAGACGAAAGCTTCTGCGGAACTAAATCTCAGGCCATACAACTTGCAGGCTTTGAAACTTGGCGCAACGTATGTTTGTCGAAATGATCGAACGGAACCGGTTCTTTTAATCGGCTAGGAGTGGGCTTGAGCATGGGGAGTGAAGCCAACGATTGCGAATTCCGGCGATACCAGACATCTGTCATGGCTGGAAACTTGAGTTGACTTGGCCAGCTCAGGACGGAGGGTCAATGCTGCTTCCATCGAAGTCGAAGATGTAAGCCGACTCCTCAGTCACCAGTTGGCGGATTTCCTGACGGGGAATGTAAAGCAACTCTGTCTCGCCGGCCTGGCAGGCTTCTGCATGGCTGCAGTAGTAACAAGCATAACCAGCACAGGGTTTCTCGACCCTGGGGTCTTGATCGACGCAATGCTCTTCCATCAAGGAGCGCACGAGACGACAACAGAAATGCTGCTTCTGGATTTCCATCAACGTGAAATCCCTCAGCACATCCTGCATGCTGCGGTTCACCGAGGCGCAATACGCTTTCAGCAAAGTGTGCTCTGATTCGGCCATTTTGACGTTGACCACCTTGCCAGCCTGAATTGCAGCCGCACCCATAGCGTCTCCAAGACTATCAATACACTATAACGACACCACAAGGGTGTTGAATTTACTTTAAAAAACACATCCAACTAACCACAATCAGAGGTCGCTCATCAGACACAAAATAACTGAGACAGTTGGGTTCGAATCAAACGATCGACAACAGAATCTGCCTGACACGAGCCTAATCCGAGGAAGCAAAAAACTCGTATCAAACATGCAATAGGAGAGGCGACAGCTTAAAGAATACAACCATCAACATTGCCTAGTCACTGCACTTTAAGTCAAGGCAGTGAGTCAGACAGGCGAACGACAGTTTTACCTCTGTTGCCTGAACTTCTTTATGACAGTTAAGCTTAAAATCATTCATGGCGCAAGCTTGAACTCTGGATAAGCTCTTCAACCATTGACGACTAATTTCAATCCAAGCAGAAATAACTGCATTGATGAACACAACGATCGCGAACCTCCAGTGAAGCAATGATCTCACAAGGCCATTACCGAGAAGTTGCAGCCAATCATCCGACACTTCTGTGACACAGTCTTTTCGCAACAACTAGAACGGGTGACAATCATCAATATTGGAAATAGTCACAAATGCTGAATAATTTGTTGGTACCGGACTTTTTTGACATCCCATCCCAGCAAGGGCTCATCTTTTTGATGCTCTGATAATCCCCAGAGGTGCACAGGGGTAGGCCTGGCCCCGCCCAACGACACAACACCTCAGAGGTGCTCTTGGCCGTAAAAGCAGACCAAAGCACAGGACCTCTGTCGAGCAGCCCTGAAGTAACCCCATAGACTCTCAGCAGTTGCTTCTAAGTAACTTGTGAGCTACTCTTGAGTCGCTTCGGCAGCACACGGGTCATGATCAAAACCTCCACCCGCGAAACCCAGGTCAAACTCACGGTCTCGGTTCCACCGAGCCTTCATGTGCTGCTACGCAGCTGGGCCCTTTGCGAAGGCCGAGAGCTCACCAGTGTTGTGCTTCAGTGCGTTGAGCATTCAGTGCGCCAACTCAAGAGCAATGGCTCTATTCCCAGCGCAGCCATCCGTGCTTACGAGGGTGCCTGTGATGAACGCTTGGCTGTGGGAGGTCTTTGATCGTGCAGATCGAACGGATGGAACAAGCTCTCCAGGCGCCGGTCATGGAAGCAGTGATTGCTTTAAGCGAACGGGTGCAAACTCTTCAGGACAATCCCGAGGGGCGTATCTACACCGCGTATCGCGCCATTGATCAAACTCTCACCCTGGGGTATTGCGACAACATCGAAGCGATTAATCAACAGTTCCGCAATCGCGATTTTGTCGTCCTCGCTAGTCGTCGGGGAACCCGTCGTGAGCAGCGGTTGCTTCTGCTTACCCTCAAAGAAATCGGAATCACTGGCAGCTATAGCGAGAACTGCTTTAAAGCCTCACCCCACACATTGAGTCATCTCAAACACCTCGGCTGGCCTCTTGGCCGCTTGAAGCAGAGCATCAACAACAGCAAAACGCGCAAACGGTTCAACTCTGAGCGGTGATTAAGGAACGACTGCGTTCAACTAACGAGGCCACAGCAGCTGGATCTGATGCAGCTCGATCACCTGAATCCATGGCTCGATAAAGGTCTGCAACGGCCCAGGCCTTGGAGGCCGGTTCATCGAGGTGTCGAGGGATGAGATGCAGATGAAGGTGTTGGGCACCTTCACCGAAGGCGATCGCATACACGCGCTCGCACCCGGTGATCTGCTTCACAAGGTGACTGGCATCTCTTACTGCGCGTCCCCAGTCTGAGGCCTCCGCCTCAGAGAAATCCACAGGTCCGGAACAGTGGCGTAGTGAATCAAGCAAGAGCCAGCCGGGGAGTGGGGCTGGGTCAGGGTGATGGCGCAGCACCCAGAGCTCAGACCGCCGAATCTCATAACGCTGTCGGGCGGCAGGGTCGGCATGCAGCTGACAAATGGCACACCTTTCCACGGAGATGGTGTTCAACGGTGCACGGTTCAACGGCGCACGGCTCCACGGCCGTTGCCGATCAAGCCGAAGTCAATGATGAGTCCGATCAAAACCACCAACAGTCCACTGAAGGAGGAGACTCCTCCAAACGACGCCACAGCCCAGCAATACCCAAGAGTTGTTGTGGGAAGAAAAAACAGGCCAAGAACGGGAAGTACTGGATTGGGAACACTGGTTCCACTGAATGGCTGCAGAACGAAGCTGCTGTTGATCAACCACATCAACACCAAGACAAGGCGTGGGGCAAGCAAGCCAATCGCCGCCAGAAGACACATCGCGGTAAAGACGCTGAGTCATCCATAGCGCCGTCACCGGAGCAGGAAAGCCGCGTCACCAGAAGATTCAGGTTTCGAAGGAACAATTCATCGCTAACTCGAAGGGAACCGAAGCATCCGGCAGCGACAGCAGGGTGCTGGAAAGCATCGCAAGGTCACCGGGTTGGGTCATTTCTGCCGGTTGCACTGCCGTCACCGCACGAGCCATATCGGTGTTGACCCAACTGGGGCAGATCGCGGTCACGCGAATCCCCTGGTCCCAGCCTTCATTGCGCATGCTCTGACAAAGCGCCATCAAGGCGTATTTGCTGACGGGGTATCCCGCCATACGCCCCTTGACGCGCTTGCCACTCATCGAGACCAGAACCTGTATCCGCCCATGGCCACAGGACGCCAAGGATGGCCAGGTGGCGCGAGTCAGCCACCAGGGTCCCATCACATTGACGGACCAGAGTTCATCCAGGTCGCGCTCTTCGCCATTGGCAAACAGCAGCGGGGTGCGATGCAAAATTCCAGCACAGTGGATCAGGGTGTCGATCTGTTCCCACTGGTGAATGGTGGCCTCCACCCAGGCTTCAGCACTCGCGGGTTCCCTGGCGTCGTAGGGATGATGGGCAACACGGTCGACATCAAGTTCGGTTCCCCTGAGTGAATCTGGATCTCGCAAGCCGAGGCTGAGACGATGACCGTCGTCAAGGAGCCGCTTCGCAATGGACCGACCGATGCCCCGACTGGCTCCGGTGAGCAAGACAATGCGTGGCATCAGATCACGTTCAAGAGTTGATTGAGAAGAGATTGTGGTGTCGATGCATCCACCAGAAGAGCTCGATTTTGGATCGTCATGAATCCTGTTGAGACGCTGTCATCCAGAAATCTCAGCAAAGCGTCGAAGTAGCCATTGACGTTGAGCATGCCGATCGGTTTGGCATGAAAACGAAGCTGAGCCCATGTCAATGCCTCAAACAACTCCTCCAGCGTTCCAAGACCACCGGGCATTGCAATTACGGCATCAGCCAACTCAATCATCCGCGCTTTGCGCTCATGCATCGAGCCCACAACATCCAGACGGGTCAAGCCGGTATGCACGACCTCATCGAGCATCAACGGCTCAGGGATTACCCCGATCACCTCACCACCAGAAGCCAGAGCGGCATCAGCAACGGCGCCCATCAAACCAATCCGGGCACCGCCATAAACCAGGGAGATGTCCTCGGAGGCAAGCAAGGCGCCCAACTCATTCGCGGCAGCCTTGAACAAGAGAGACTCTCCACTCCGAGAGCCGCAATACACAGCGATCCGATGCATGACGCCCCTGCCGTGATCCGTCCATCTTCTCCTGCAGTGGCTGGCAGAAGCGACATCAATGCAGACAATCGCTTCGAATGGCACCTTGTGAACATGACCTCGTCTCGCCTTGAACTGCTGAGCCGTCACCGGATTCGTGACCCAGGGCTCGGCCTCAATGAACCTTCCGGGCTGACATTGAACCTTGATGGATCAGCGCTCTACACCGTCAGTGATGACACCAAGGCGATTTTCCGCCTTGACCTCAAGGGCAGGGTTTCGGTCGCCGACTCGTTCTTCATCGGCCTCGACGACCTGGAGGGGATTGCTATCCGCCGCGACGAAAGTGAACTGCTCGTGGTTCAAGAGGCGACAAATTCACTCGTGGTGGTGGATCTCAACACCCGGCGTGAACGCTCCTGCCGCCCCCTGTCAGCCATGAGCAACTACGACACCATCGCTGACTATTTCCCAGATCCCCCAGACAACAATGGATTGGAGGGAATCACCGTAAACACCAGCAACGACCACGTGTTTGTCGTCAAAGAGCAACGACCAGGTCTGTTGATCGAACTCGACCCCGCTCTCACAACCATTCTTTCAACGAAGTTGCTGCAAGAAGGCCAGGGGTTCACTCACCCCAAACTCAAGTCCGACAAACTTGATTTTTCCGGGCTGAGTTACGACAGCAGGAATGACACGATCTGGATTGCCAGCGACAAAGGTCAGTGCCTGTTCCAATACGACTGGACACGTGATGTTGTTCTTCAGCGCCTTGATCTCACCATCAGCACTGGAGCCAAGGAAAGGCAGATCCGCAAACCCGAGGGCATTGCCTTCGATCCGCAACGGAACAGGATGTATGTGGTGAGCGATCGTGACGCTGATCTCTACGTGTTCAAAGTCCATGACGACAGATGAGCAGCGCAGAGTCCTGATTACTGGTGCAAGCAGCGGGATCGGGCTTGAAGCGGCAAAGATCCTGCTGGCCCGTGGAGATGAGCTGACCATCCTTTGTCGTAATGCAGAACGGGCCGATCACACCCAAGCAGCGTTGTCTGGATCGGTTCAGACCTGTGTTGCAGATCTGGCAGACCTTGGGTCCATCGCCAATGCGATCGACCACCTCCGTCAGAGCCACACAACATTCGATGCGATGGTGCTCAATGCGGGGTTGCAATACGCCGGACATTGTTCACCCCGTTGGAGTCAACAAGGCATTGAACTCACCTTTGCGGTGAACCATTTGGCCCATCAACTCCTGGTTGAAAGATTGAAGGACCGCGCCAGAGCGATCGTCATCACCGCCTCTGAGGTGCACAACCCATCCACTGGAGGTGGGCGGGTTGGCCAACCTGCAGGACTCGGCACGATGGAGGGCATTCACCAGGGGCCAGGGGCGGCCATGGTGGACGGCATTAGCCCTTTCAATTCTGATAAGGCCTACAAGGACAGCAAGCTCTGCAATCTGCTGATGGCCCAGGAGATTCATCGTCAAAGTCCTGGAGTACCCGTGGTGGCATGGAGTCCGGGGCTGGTGATTCCACGGACATCAGGGGGGTTTTTCAGAAACAGTCGCCAAGCCAATCCCATGGGGCAGGCCCTTTTTGGATTTGTCGCCCGAGATCTATTGAGATTGACGGAAAGCGTTGAACAGGCTGGAGGTCTTTTGGTGCGACTCATCGACGAAGAGCTCAACCAGCCTGGATTTACCTACTGGAGCAACGGGCTGCTGGGGCCCGGACGACATCAATTCAGCCCAACTGAACCTTCCGAAGAAGCATCCGACAGCAACAAAGCGACGACTCTCTGGAGACTGTCGTCCAAACTGATCAAGGCGACGCTTTCAACATAAAACTGTTGTTCAGCCCCATAGAAAGACACACAGACAACAGAAGTACGGATCAACGATGCGGTTCCAATAACCGCAATCCCCCGAAAGCTGATCGTGACGGCAGAACGTCGGATCAATTTCCCGTCACTGACGGCTCAATGCCCCGACAAGCTCTCAAGCAATTGCCCCAGCACATTTCGCATCTCCAGAACTCACGTTCCTGAATTGTGCACAGAGTTCTGAACGACACAGGAGACTTCACGACGATCACCATCACGAGATGACGGGAGTGCTGGCGGCCCTCGGTGCAGCCATGGCCTGGACCGGAGCCAGTGCTCTTTGGCGTTCGCTATCGGGTCGGGTGACGGCGATCCGGCTCAATGCTTTGAAAAACGGCCTGGCAAGCCTGGTGTTTCTGCCGGTACTGCTCATGCTTCCGCGGAGTACCGAGGGAGAAGCTGTGTTGCTGCTGTTGATCAGCGGCTTGATCGGAATTGCTGCAGGAGACAGCTTTTACCTCGGTGCTTTACGTCGGCTCGGCACTCGTCGAACCCTCACTGTCGAGGCAAGCGGTCCGGTGCTGGCAAGCATCGCTGGAGTCCTTGTGATGGGGGACAGCTTGAGTTCGAAGAACTGGCTTGGCGCCATCCTGGTGTCGGGCGCGGTTGTGCTGATCGCTTTACAGGCCAAGGAAGAAAGCCATCGACAAGAGGGTGAAATCGGCACCGAACTGAGCAGCGGTCTGATGTTCGCCCTCGTCGCTGTGATCTGTGGTCTGAGCGGGGCCTTTCTTGCCCGTCATGTCTTGATCAGCTCAGAACTGACGCCGCTGCAGACGGCAGCCATTCGCTTGCTGGGGGGATGGCTTGGTCTGATCCCCGTGATGAAGGGGGCCTGGAGAAGATCAGCAATGACACGGCAGGAGCAGTGGAAGCTTGTGGTCGCCACCCTGATCGGAACCAACGGGGGCATCCTGTTGCAACAGGTCGTGTTGCAGACCATGCCCGTTGGACAAGGCGTCACGTTGATGGCTACGGCTCCGGTGATGGCTCTTTTTATTGGCCGAATGGAAGGTGATCCGATTCAGCTCCCCGGAGCTGCTGCTGCAGTGCTGGCCTTGGCAGGTGTGGCCTGCACAAGCCTCTGAAGAGCGGTTTCCACGGCCGAAGCCGCAGTGTTGTTCAACGCCAGCACCACAAGATCAGCACCGCAGCCACCCTCAGGACGCCAGGCATGGCTGGGGGCAGCTTCAAACCAGCTGTTCAGCCGTGGGCCCACCATCTGGACTTGAAGCGGAAGCGCTTTGCCCTGCAACCAGACGCGCCCTTTTAGACGAAGCACCTGCTGATCACGAACGAGGTTGGGCAGCAGCTGCTCGAAAGCCTGCCGATCCAAGGCGCCTTCCACGCGAACGTTGCTACCGACCATCTCGACGTGGGTGTGGTCGTGATGATCGTGGTCATGGTGGTCGTGATCGTCGTGGTGTTCGTGCTCATGGCTGTGATGCGTGGCCTGGTGCTCCAGTCCCAGCACAACAGCCGTCTCCACCTGTCCCTGAGATACCGGAAGCAGAGCAGTTCCCGGTCGGACTTTGCTGCTAATTCCCTCCTTCACATCAGCCATCGCCGAAGCGTCCAGAAGATCGGCACGACTGATCAAGACCAGGTCAGCGGCCTGGAGTTGATCCTCAAACAACTCGTCGATGGCTGTGAGGTGATCGAGGCTGGGATCCTCGGCGCGCTGACGCTCAAGCGCATCGGCGTCAGCCACAGGGCTGCCCTGCGCAAGGGCCTCGCCATCCACCAGCGTCACCACACCATTCACATGAACACGGCTGCGAATGGCGGGCCAGTCCAAAGCCTGAAGCAAGGGACGTGGCAAGGCCAGGCCGCTGGTTTCAACAACAATCCCATCCAGCTGATCCGCCCGTTCAAGCAACGTCTCCATCGTCGGGAGGAAATCGTCCTGAACCGTGCAACAGAGGCAGCCGTTGTTCAGCTCCACCAGGCGGCCTGCCACATCCTCCTCAGGGCAAAAGCCACAACTGCGGATCAGATCACCATCAAGGCCCACACTGCCAAATTCATTCACCATCACCGCCAAACGCTGGCCGCCGCGGGTGAGCAGATGGCGCAGCACGGTGGTCTTACCGGCCCCAAGGAAGCCAGTGATCACGGTCACCGGCAGGCGTTTTGGCATGGGAATTAAGGGCGACAGCCCAGGCTCTCACGGGTTGACACCCCGCTGATCGGGTTGGAGCCATCGGCCCTTGCGCAAAGGGCACGCTGCTGAGGCAGATCGATCACGGCGTTGGTGAAATCAGCACCATCAATCTGCGCGTCGGTAAAACGGCTCTGCATCATCATCGCGTTGGTGAAATTGGCACCACGCAGATCGGCGCCTTCGAAGTGACTGGCAAAGCCGACTACATCGGAGAGGTTGGCGTCACGCAGATCGGCGCCCTGAAGTTGAGAGGTGTTGATTACAGCTCCCCGCAAATCTGTGCCGCTCAGATTCACCTCCCGCAGATCGGCCTTGAGGAACTCTTTCTCCTTGAGATCGAGGCCATGCATGTCGGAGCTGATCTCCTGAACTGCAAACTGTCCGCGGAGTTCGGGAGCCGTGATGGCCTCGGCCGACTCAGGCCAGAAGATGGTGCTGAGACCCAGCAGGATCACCGCCAGCAGCGAGGCCGTACGTCGAAGGGCGCCCATGAGACCGGTAATTTGAGCAATCACGTTATGGCAAACACCAGCGGAGCGAGTCGTTATGGCCATGAGCCTGCGGGTGGTGGTTCCACCCCATCCCCTAATCGGTCATTGGCTGACGAGGCTGCGGCACCGGGAAACCCCTCCAGCCCTTTATGCCACTGCACTGCAGGAACTGGGCCGCTGGCTCACCTATGAAGCCCTGCGGGACTGGTTACCCCATCGTCGCGAGACGGTGCCCGGGATAGACGGAGACACCGAAGGAACCATCGTTGAGGCTTCTGTGCCACTGATCGCCATCCCAGTTCTTCCTGGTGGCCTCGAGCTGTGGCAAGGAGGACGATCCGTACTACCTGATGCATCCCTTTGTTTAGGGACATGCCCGCAGGAGATTGAGGCGAACGCTGGGCTGATTCTGTTTATTGATCAGATCCGCGATGGCCAGGCAACACTCAAGCTCCTGCAGGAGCTGCAAAACAAGGGTGTCGATGGGCGACGTCTGCGTTTAATCACCGCGCTGTGTGCCAGTCCGGGGCTGAAGCTATTGGGAGAAACCGTTCCCGACCTGACGCTGCACACTGCTTGCATTGACGAAGGTCTGGGTGAACAAGGCGAGATTCGTCCGGGAATCGGTGACCCTGTGCGACGGCTCAACCTCAGAGATTGAGAGCGTGACTAACCTTCAGGCAGGTTGATTGCACCCATGGCCCAGCAGCACGACACGGGCTCAGGCACCCTGGCAACGCTGGTCACCGGAGCAGTGCTCGGTGCCGCGGGTCTGGCCTGGTGGCTCTTGAATGAAGCCGACAGGCGTAGGCGCTATGGAGTGCAGAAGTCGATGTTGCATGCGCCGCGCATGCAAGACGGCTCTGAAGTGCTGGACAGCTCACCCAACGGACACCTCGAGGAACGGGTGGAAAAACTGAACGCTGAGATCGCCCGCGTTCGCGCCCAACTTGAAGGTCTTGGTAGCGAAGGATGAGCGCTCGGTAGGTTGGCTTGATCGCCACTGGTCCGCTCCGTTCCATGCTTCGCTCTGACGCCGTCACCAAGGGGATTCAGCGGTCTCCCAACCGGGCCATGCTGCGGGCCGTCGGTTTTGGTGACAGTGATTTTGGCAAGCCCATCCTGGGCATTGCCAACGGCTTCAGCACCATCACTCCATGCAATGTGGGACTGAATGACCTGTCTAAAAGGGCTGAGGAAGCAGCCCGACAGGCCGGAGGCATGCCTCAGATGTTTGGAACCATCACGGTGAGTGATGGCATATCCATGGGCACCGAAGGGATGAAGTACTCCCTGGTGAGTCGGGAGGTGATCGCCGATGCGATCGAAACTGCCTGCAACGGCCAGAGCATGGACGGCGTGCTGGCTGTTGGCGGCTGCGACAAGAACATGCCCGGCGCGATGCTGGCCATGGCACGGATGAATATTCCGTCGGTGTTCGTCTACGGCGGCACGATCAAGCCCGGCAAGCTTGGAGGTTGTGATCTCACGGTGGTGAGCGCTTTTGAAGCTGTCGGCCAGCTGACCAGCGGCAAAATCGATGAAGCGCAGCTCACTGCGGTTGAAAAAAATGCCTGCCCGGGTGCTGGCAGTTGCGGCGGGATGTTCACCGCCAACACGATGAGTGCCGCCATCGAAACAATGGGTCTCAGCCTCCCCTACAGCTCCACGATGGCAGCGGAGGACGAGGAAAAAGCCGACAGTGCAGCGCGCTCCGCTGAGGTGCTGGTCGAGGCGGTGAAAGCCAATATTCGTCCCCTCGATCTGCTCACCAAAGAAGCGTTTGAGAACGCCATCAGCGTGATCATGGCGGTAGGTGGCTCCACCAATGCGGTGCTCCACCTGCTAGCCATTGCCCGCACAGCCGGTGTCGACCTGAGCATCGATGACTTCGAGCGAATCCGTCAGCGGGTGCCGGTGATCTGCGATCTCAAGCCCAGCGGTCGCTACGTAACCGTTGATCTGCACAATGCCGGCGGTATCCCCCAGGTGATGAAGCTTTTGCTCGATGCCGGATTGCTCCACGGGGACTGCCGCACGGTCGAAGGAAAAAGCCTGAAGGAGCTTCTGGCGGACGTTCCAGGAGAGCCACCCACCGGGCAAGACGTGATCCGTCCACTAAGCGACCCCATGTACGCCAAAGGACATCTGGCGATCCTCAAGGGCAACCTGGCGACTGAAGGCAGCGTGGCCAAGATCAGCGGTGTGAAAACGCCTGTGCTCACTGGACCGGCCCGGGTTTTCGAAAGCGAGGAAAAATGCCTGGCTGCCATCCTCGACAAGCAGATCAAAGCCGGTGACGTGGTCGTCGTCCGCTATGAGGGTCCCGTCGGTGGACCTGGCATGCGGGAGATGCTGGCTCCCACCTCAGCGATCGTGGGACAAGGCCTTGGGGACAAGGTCGCTCTGATCACCGATGGGCGCTTCAGCGGTGGCACCTACGGACTCGTTGTGGGCCATGTCGCTCCGGAAGCCGCCGTCGGAGGAACAATCGGCCTGGTTCAGGAAGGCGACAGCATCACCGTCGATGCCGACCAACTGCTGCTTCAACTGAACGTGGATGAGGCCGAACTGGAGTGTCGTCGTGCGGGGTGGACCAAACCGCAACCGCGCTATCGCAACGGAATTCTCGGCAAATACGCACGGCTCGTCTCCAGCTCGAGCCGAGGCGCAACAACCGATCACGACGACTGAGTCAAACGGCCGGTTGCACCAGAGCCCTTAAGCGTCGACCCAGCGCCTCCAAAGGAGTGGCATCCTGCGGCGCAGAGCAACGTTGGCCCGAGGCCCCATCCATCCAAACTGGATGTCGCCCGTGCCAGAGCATTGGGCGTTCGGGTTGATCCCACCAGCTGAGCATCAGATTGATTTCATCACCACTCCGATAAATCTCCAGCTCAAGATCCCGATCGGGATGGCGCTGGCCATCGCCATCCCGGCTTTCAATCCGCACATGAAGGTCGTCGAGTTGCTCAGGAGCTGAGGGGTCAATCAAGACCACTGCATGGCTCCATGGCTTGAGACAAACGTCGGCCGCCTTGGCGATCAACACCAGAAGGTCCATCGGTTCAGGGCAAGGCGCGGATGGATCGAATCAGCATTCGGATGGAGCCGGGGCGAAAGCCTGGATTGAGTTCGCCCGCATCGCCGAACTTGGAGTGCAGCACCTGAATGCGCGTGATGCCACTGGGATCGAAGCGCAACGGCAAACCAACTGGCTTGGCACGCACCGTGGGCCTGAGCTGAGTGAAAGGCACCACCACGCGGGTCACCCCATCAGGATCAGTTGCTGCATCAACCACCCAGCGCAGACCACCAGGAATCAATTCGGTCAGTCCCATGGCCCCATCCCGGCAACCGATGGCAATCTTCAGCGTTCGACCCTCCCCCTCCACATCCAGCTGCAGAGCGGAGAAAAGAGAAAGGTCGAGCGGGGGTTGGAGGCGGGGCGAGCGACAGCTGACAAAACCGCCACCGTTTTCCACCAAATCTCCCTCCAGAACGAGTCCTTCTGGGGAAACATGACAACCCGCACGGGATCGGCCGCCCATGATGGTGTCATTGAGGCTGGCCCAGTCAGCGAAATCGCTGCCCTGGAAAAGAATCTGTTCAGAGGCAGGCGGCTGCATCCTGATCAGCAAGGATCAGCACATCACTAGCAGGCTGAACGAGCCGTGCGGGAGTGCGATCGGCGGACTCAGAAGGATCCAGCAGTCGCCGCAGGGCTTCTTGCTTGCCGGCCCCACTCACCAGAAAAATCACTTGTCGGGCTGCACTGAGCACAGGAGCCGTCAAGGTGATCCGATCCAAGCCCTTGCCACGACCAATGGTTGTCCAGCGATCCACAACCGCTGGAGCATCCGTACCGGGAAAAAGGGAGGCTGTGTGACCGTCGTCGCCCAGCCCAAGCAGCATCACATCAAAAACGGGAGGAACCCCTGAACAAAGCCGGGAGACCTGTTCAGCAAAGGCGTGAGCGCTGGCCTCCGGGCTCTCAAGTTCCACCGTGGGCACAGGGTGGAAGGAGGAAGAAGCTCCAGGCCCAGGGGCGAGCAGGGTGCGCCGCAACATGCCCGCGTTGCTGGATTCATCCTCAGCAGCGACCCATCGCTCGTCACCCAGCACCACATCCACCCGATCCCAGGGCAGCCTCTCCTGACCAAGCAGTGAATAGGCACTGGCAGGGGTGCTGCCACCAGAGAGTGCGATCTGGCATCGATCTCTTTGATCCAAGGCCAGATCGATCTGGGCAGCGATTGTCTCGGCAGCCCGGCGGGCAAGGTCCTGGGGATCCCTCGCCCGCTCGACGCGGTAGTTCGTCATGGCTGACCGCTCAACTGAGCCATTCGGTGTGGAACGTGCCCTCCTTGTCGACCCGTTGATAGGTGTGGGACCCAAAACAGTCGCGCATCGCCTGAACCAGGTTCTGGGGAAGGCGACCTGAGCGGTAGCTGTTGATGTAGTCGAGGGTGCTGCTGAAGCAGGGAACCGGAATGCCAGCTTGGGCAGCACCGGCAACCACCTTGGCCAGGCCAGGGAGACGGCGGTTGATCTGCTCGGCGAACCAAGGATCCACCATCAGGTTGGGCAGTTGGGGATCAGCGTCAAAGGCATCCTGAATCCGCTTGAGCAGGCGCGCGCGAATGATGCAGCCGCCTTTCCAGATCTGAGCGATGGAAGGCATGTGGAGCTCATAGTCGAGATCCTGGGACGCAATGCGTAGCAGTTCCATGCCCTGGGCATAACTTGCGATGCAGCTCAGCACCGTGGCATCCATCAACGGAGACATGGCATCCTCAGGCGTCCCCAGATCAAAGTCCTTGATTGCGGGACCCTTGAGGATGGATTCAGCGGCCATCCGTTGGGGCCTCATGGAGCTCATCACACGCGCATTGAGCGATGCATAGATGGTGGGAACCGAAGCACCCATCTGCAGTGCAGTCACCACAGTCCAGAGGCCCGTACCCTTCTGGCCAGCCTGATCCGTGATCTTCTCGACCAGATCGGTTCCATCTTCAGGATCCTTGGTGCGCAGACACACCTCCGTGATCTCCACCAGGTAGGACGACAACTCCTCAGTGGCATTCCATTGACCGAGAACATCAGCCATCTGCAAACCGGTCATTCCCTTGACCCGCTTCATCAGGTCGTAACCCTCGGCGAGGATCTGCTCGATGCCGTACTCGATGCCGTTGTGGACCGTCTTGACCAGATGACCTGATCCACCGGGGCCGATGTAGGTGACACAGGGTCCATCCTCGACCTGTGCTGCCATCTTGTTCACGAGGCTCTCGATGGCCTCATAGGAGGCTTTCGTCCCCCCGGGCATCATGCTTGGCCCCTCCAAGGCGCCTTTTGCACCACCGGAGACACCCATGCCGATGAAGCCAAAACTCTTACTTTCGAGCTGCTTCACCCGGCGTTCGGTGTCGTGATAATCGGAGTTGCCACCATCAATCAGCAGATCTCCTTCTTCCAGATAGGGAGAAAGCTGATCCACCACAGCATCAACTGCGGGGCCCGCTTTCACCATCATCAAAATCCGGCGAGGGCGTTCAAGTTTGCCGACGAAGTCTTCAAGATCAGTGGCGCCCTGGATGTTCTTCTCCCTGCCGCGACCATTCAGGAAGTCTTCAGTCTTCGCATAGGTGCGGTTGTAGACAACGCTGGAGAAGCCATTCCGCTCCGCATTGAGGACGAGGTTTTCCCCCATCACGCCGAGACCGATGAGGCCGAAGTGAGACTTGGACATGGTCTGGAGGACCACTGACAACTGTGCTCAGTGTGTTGAGGCCGGACCGCTTCGACCGCAAATCACACAAGTTATGTCAGGAATGGGCCATCAGGTTTCGGGGCCGACGGCCTTCCCGACAAGGGCTCAAATCACCGATCAGATCACCGATCAGATCACCGATCAGATAACCGTGCCATCAGGAATAGTGGCGTTTTTCTGAACAACCACAATGCCGTTGCGGATGTAGAAGCCCTGATCCGAACGATCCGCTTCTTCAACGTTGTCCTTGTTGATGATCGAGACACCCGAACCGATGCGAGTGTTCTTATCGAGGATGGCTCGTTTAACAGTGGTGCCCTTACCCACACCAAGTGGGATGCCACCGCGTTCCTGAAGAAGGGCACGCTCTTCGCTCGATTCGAAGAAATCAGAGCCCATCACCAGGGTGTCCTGAAGGACGACGTCACTTTCAATCCGGCTGCGCACACCAAGAACACAGTGGTGGATGCTGCAGGACTTCAAAATTGAACCCTCTCCAACAATCGAATTGGTGATCTGAGCGTCGACAAGTTTGCTGGGAGGCAAGTAACGGGGACGGGTATAGATGGGGAACTTCTCGTCGTAAAAGCTGAAGGGAGGCTTCGGTTGCTGCGTTAGCGCCAGATTCGCTTCATAGAAGGCACCGATGGTGCCGATATCTTCCCAGTAATCGTCAAACACATAACTCTGAAGATTGTCGCCCCTCGAGAGAGCCTCAGGAATGACTTCCTTACCGAAATCCTTGTGGCCGGGATGCTTGTCGAGCAAGTCAAACAGGGTTTGACGGCTGAAGACGTAAATGCCCATCGATGCCAGATACGGCCTCTCCTTCGCGGAGTCAGCACTCAGACCGAAGCGTGAGGTATCAACAGCCATCTCGACGAGTGAATCCCCCTTTGGCTTCTCACGGAACTCCTTGATGGTGCCGTTTTCATCCGTGCGCATCAGGCCAAAGGCTTCCGCTTGCTTGGAGTCAACAGGAAGAGCGGCAACAGTGAGGTCCGCGCCTGTGCGGCGGTGATGCTCGATAAAGCGGCTGTAATCCATCCGGTACAGCTGGTCACCGGAGAGGATCAGATATTCATCAACATCCCACTCCTGAAAAAGCCATTGGTATTTGCGTACAGCATCGGCCGTGCCACCAAACCAAGAGGGGCTGTCGGGTGTCTGCTGGGCCGCGAGCACCTCAACGAAACCTCCACCAAAGGAATTACTGAGGTTGAAGGTCTGGCTCAGATGACGGTTGAGAGACGCACTATTGAACTGCGTCATCACGTACATCTTGTTGATGTCGGAATTGATGCAGTTACTGATAGGGATATCAATCAGACGATATTTGCCAGCCAAAGGGACAGCCGGCTTAGCGCGCATTTTGGTAAGCGGATACAGGCGCGTACCAGCACCTCCGCCCAGAATGATGGCCAAAACACGCTTCATGCCGCTATCCCAAATCGGCGTTGCCGCAAGAACT
>Ga0189289_10275_pt1 | contig 34376 bp, 38 predicted proteins | sample UW106minimetaG_FD_130313 | JGI IMG/M metagenome (GOLD analysis project Ga0189289, IMG submission 130313) | Marine microbial communities from the Costa Rica Dome - UW106 mini metaG | ecosystem: Environmental > Aquatic > Marine > Oceanic > Photic zone | place: Costa Rica: the Eastern Pacific...
CGACGAGATGGCGATAGAGCTCAGGAAACCGCACGTCGTAGCAAATGGACAGCCCCACCTTGCACAGACCGGGAATGTCGACAACAGGAGGTAAATCACGCCCCGGGTTCACCGTTGCCGACTCGCGGTAGGTGTTGCCGTCCGGCAGGTCGACATCAAACAAATGAATCTTGTCGTAACGGCCCAGGAGCATGCCGTCACGGTCGACGAGCTCTGAGCGGTTCAGCGTGCGTGATCCATCACCCACAGGAACAGGAAACCCCCCACCAAGAAGCGCCACCTGATACCGGCGCGCCATGGTCACCAGAAAGCGACTGCACTGTTCAGCCAGCGTTGGGGCCAGTGCCAGGCGCCGGCTGTCCTCCCCCATAAAGGCGAAATTCTCGGGAAGACCAATCAGTTCCGCACCACGTCGTGCGGCCAGATCGATCTGCTCCTCAGCAGCATTGAAATTGAGCTCCGGATCCTGACTGCTCGTCAGCTGAACAGCAGCCGCCAGGAAGTCGCTCACATGAACTGATCAGATCAGCGGATTTTACTGAGGGTCAGGCCGCCCGAAGCACCCCGGGTTCGACCTGTGTCGGAACGACACTGAGCTGATCAAGACCAGCACAGCAGCGGAAATCGCCATCGTGATCCCCCAGGCCAATCAAACGCTGGCCATGGGTCGCCGTGCGAAGGCACGCTTCTGGATCGGATTGCCACTGACGCCAGAGGGAAACGGCAGAGGTGAGTTCATCGTTGGCGGCGTTGCTCCCCGTGGGATCCAGCTCAAGCAACCGATGGGCCAACGCTCCAGCAGCGAGTGAATCTTCTAAGGAATAAGCACCCTCCCAACCGCTGCCGACAATTGCTAGATGGCTGGGTTGTTTCGCCAGCAGATGCTGCGCAACGGCTTCGCGATTCGGAAGCGCCGCCGTCAAAAGTAGGGGGACTTCTTGCACACGATCCAAGGCACGCGTGCCATTGGTAGTACTCATAAACAGACGCTTGCCAGCCACCCGCTCCGGCACGACCGCAACGGGCGAATTGCCAAGGTCAAATCCCTCCAGCATCTTTCCCCCGCGCTCACCAAGCAGCAGACGCGAGTCAGCGGGCCACGCCGCTGAAGCCGCCCGGAGGTCATCGAGGCTGGCGAAGGCCTGCACTGCCTCGGCACCGTTATGCAATGCCCAGGCAATGGTGGTTGTGGCCCGCAACACATCAATCACCACCGCCGCATCAGGGCGAAGGTCCTGCGGCATTTCTGCCGGCACATGGAAGTAGGAGATCTGCATGGCCACGCTGAACACCGGCGTGCGACACAGTACCGAGACCGCCTGCGCGAAGACCGTCATCCCATGGCCCTGTTCCAATCCGGTCCGGCCACCAGAGACCTGCGGGGCTTCCTGAAGCTCCTTGAGGACCGTGGTCAGTTGCGACGGATCACGGCACCTGTAGACCCCGACCTCGAGCTGGCAGCCATTGCCGACCGGGTCCTGAGCCAGGGAGGTCCGGCCTTGCTGTTCGAGAACGTGATCGGCTCCTCCATGCCGGTGGCCGTCAACACCCTCGGCACCGTGGAAAGGGTGGTCTGGAGCATGGGTCTCGAACGGGCTGAACAGCTGGAGGAGCTGGGTTCACGTCTCGCTCTGCTTCAACAACCCAGACCACCCAAAGGCCTCCAGGAGACCAAACAATTTGCCCGCGTCTTCTGGGATCTGGTCAAGGCCAAACCTGACCGCGACCTCACACCCCCCTGCCGGCAGCAGGTGTTTCGCGGCGATGATGTCAATCTCGACAACATTCCCCTGATCCGCCCCTGGCCAGGTGATGCAGGGGGTGTGATCACCCTCGGCCTGGTGATCACCAAGGATCCCGAAACCGGTGTGCCCAACGTGGGCGTCTATCGACTTCAGAAACAGTCGTTGAACACGATGACCGTGCACTGGTTGAGTGTGCGTGGAGGAGCACGCCACCTGCGCAAAGCCGCGGCCATGGGCAAGAAACTCGAGGTGGCGGTGGCCATCGGAGTGCACCCGCTGCTGGTGATGGCCGCTGCAACACCGATTCCCGTGCAGCTGAGTGAATGGCTGTTTGCGGGGATCTACGCCGGTGAGGGCGTTCGTCTGGCTCCCTGCAAAACAATCGACCTGCAGGTGCCCAGCCACAGCGAAGTGGTGCTGGAAGGAACCATCACCCCAGGGGAAGTGCTGCAGGATGGCCCCTTCGGAGATCACATGGGGTTCTATGGCGGTGTGGAGGACTCACCTCTGGTGCGATTCCACTGCATGACCCAACGGCGTGATCCGGTGTTTCTCACCACCTTCAGCGGCCGCCCTCCAAAGGAAGAAGCGATGTTGGCTATCGCGCTGAATCGGATCTACACACCGATCCTGCGGCAGCAGATTCCGGAAATCACCGACTTCTTCCTGCCAATGGAAGCGCTCAGCTACAAACTGGCGGTGATCTCGATCGACAAGGCTTACCCGGGGCAAGCCAAGCGTGCTGCCATGGCGTTCTGGAGTGCCCTGCCGCAATTCACCTACACCAAATTCGTAGTGGTGGTGGACAGCCATATCAACGTGCGCGATCCACGCCAGGTGGTCTGGGCCATCGCGGCCCAGGTGGATCCTCAACGTGACCTCTTCACCCTGGAGAACACGCCCTTCGACACGCTGGACTTCGCCAGCGAACAACTGGGCCTGGGAGGACGACTGGCCATCGATGCAACCACCAAGGTGGGACCCGAAAAAAATCACGACTGGGGCGAACCCCTGAGCCGTCCGGCGGATCTGGAACAACGGGTCAGCGATCGCTGGTCTGAGCTGGGTCTGGATGACCTCGGCGACGACGACCCCGATCCCAGCCTGTTCGGCTACGCCCTCGACCGACTGATTCAGGGCCTGAAGACCGGCCAATAGGATCAGCCCAACGACGTTGCGACCTTGAGCGGCACAGGCCAATCCGATGACCCCCGTGAGCTCAAGGCCGGAGGAAGCCTCCAGGGACGCGTGAAAGTCCCCGGCGATAAATCGATTTCGCATCGATCCCTGCTATTCGGCGCCATCGCCGAGGGCACCACAACGATCGATGGCCTGCTCCCAGCAGAAGACCCCCTGAGTACAGCCGCCTGCCTGCGGGCGATGGGCGTCACCATCAGCCCCATCACCGACGGCGGGATCGTCACCGTTGAGGGCGTGGGCCTGGATGGATTGCAGGAGCCCGCAGAAGTACTCGACTGCGGTAATTCCGGCACCACCATGCGACTGATGTTGGGTCTGTTGGCGGGCCGCGACGGTCGACATTTCGTGCTGGATGGCGACGCATCCCTGCGCCGCCGCCCGATGCGTCGTGTGGGCCAGCCGTTGGCCTCGATGGGTGCTGATGTGCGCGGCCGTGATGGGGGCAACCTGGCCCCTCTTGCGGTCCAGGGGCGACGCCTCAAAGGAACCGTGATCGGTACGCCGGTGGCCAGTGCTCAAGTCAAGTCGGCCCTGCTCCTAGCCGCCCTCACCGCGGAGAGCCCGACCACAGTCATCGAACCGGCGCAGTCCCGCGATCACAGCGAACGGATGCTGAACGCCTTCGGCGCTGATCTGTCCGTGGGCGGCGAAATGGGGCGACACATCAGCGTGCGTCCCGGCGCCACACTGCATGGCCAGAACGTCGTTGTGCCCGGTGACATCAGCTCAGCAGCCTTCTGGCTTGTCGCTGGAGCCCTCATTCCAGGAGCCGATCTCACCATCGAGAATGTGGGGCTCAACCCAACACGTACTGGAATCCTGGAGGTGTTGGAGCAGATGGGTGCACAGATCGACGTGCTCAACCCCCGCGATGTGGCGGGCGAACCTGTCGGCGACCTGAGGGTGACCCACGGGCCCTTGAAACCGTTCCACTTCGGCGAGGAAATCATGCCCCGCCTCGTGGATGAGGTGCCCATCCTCAGTGTCGCCGCCTGTTTCTGCGACGGCGAGAGTCGGATCAGTGGGGCGTCTGAACTGCGGGTCAAAGAAACCGATCGTTTGGCGGTGATGGCCCGCCAGCTGAAGGCCATGGGGGCCGACATCGAAGAGCACGAGGACGGCATGACCATCCGCGGCGGGCGACCGCTCAAGGGAGCCGTGCTGGACAGCGAAACCGATCACCGGGTGGCGATGAGCCTTGGCGTCGCAGCGATGCTGGCCGATGGGGACTCCAGCCTGGCGAGAAGCGAAGCGGCAGCCGTCTCTTATCCCTCATTCTGGGACGAGCTTGAGCGGCTCCGCTGCTGACCTCGGCGCTCTCCGCGTCTACCCGACAGCGGATGGAAGCTTCAGCCTGCACAGTGATCATTTTGGAGAGGCTTTTCACAACTCCGCGGGAGCTCTGAATGAGGCCCGAGCCAAGTTCGTCCAACCTGCGGAGCTGCAGCGCTTCCGCAAAGGCCATGCCCTAAAAATCCTGGATGTCTGCCTAGGGCTTGGGTACAACACGGCCGCCGTTTTGGAGGCCCTTCCGACGGCTGAACCCGTCGTTCAATGGTGGGGACTGGAGCTGGACCGACGGCCCTTGGTACATGCCCTGGACCAGGCGAGCTTCCACTCCCTCTGGCCAGCTCCTGTGCTGGCCAAGCTTGAAGCGATCCGCGACCAGGGCGGCTGGCAGGAGCACAACAGCTGCGGGATCCAGCTCTGGGGGGACGCCCGTCCGATGCTCGAAGAGATTCCTGACGGTGTTCGCTTCGATCTAATCCTTCTGGACGCCTTCTCCCCCCAGCGCTGCCCGGAACTGTGGAGCGAGGAATTCCTGGGAGCCCTGGCGCGACGCCTGGAGCCGCAGGGGCGGCTACTGACCTACAGCCGTTCTGCAGCGGTGCGGGCCAGCCTGAAGCGAGCAGGCTTGCGTTTGTTTTCACTGCTGCCAGCCCCGGGCGAGCGGGCAAGCTGGAGCAGCGGCACCCTGGCCACGCCACCAGACTCCGCCTGTCCGCAGGACGGACCCGGTTGGCGCCCCCTTTCCGCGATGGAGTGGGAACACCTGCAGACGCGGGCGGCCGTGCCGTTCCGCGATCCCCAGGGCAATGCCACGGCTGATGCCATCCTTCAGCGACGCCGCGATGAACAGGAGCATTGCGGCTATGAACCCACCAATGCCTGGCAAAGGCGCTGGCGCGGGGACAGGCCGTCCTGAGCCCGGTAGATTCCGCCCGTCTTCCCCCTGCTCCGCATGCTCGCCGTAGCCGTTCTGGCCGCTGGAAAAGGCACCCGCATGAAGAGCGCACTCCCGAAAGTGCTCCAACCCCTGGCGGGAGCCACCCTGGTGGAACGAGTGCTCACCAGTGCCCGCAACCTGCAACCGGAACGGCGGCTGCTGATCGTGGGACATCAAGCGGAACGGGTGGAGCAGCAGCTTGCCCCGCTCGGAGCCCTGGAATTTGTCCTGCAGCAGCCCCAGAACGGCACGGGCCATGCCGTTCAGCAACTGATTCCCTCGCTGGAGAGCTTCGAAGGCGAACTTCTCGTGCTCAATGGCGATGTGCCACTTCTGAGAAGCGAAACAGTTGAGGCTTTGGTGCAGCACCACCGGGCCAGTGGTGCCGATGTCACTCTGCTCACGGCAAGGCTCGCTGATCCCACCGGTTACGGGCGTGTGTTCGCGGATCCCGACGGACGGGTGAGCGGCATCATTGAGCATCGCGATTGCACCGACGAGCAACGCACCAACAACCTCACCAACGCAGGCATCTACTGCTTCAACTGGAGGGCATTGGCCAACGTTCTGCCAAAGCTCAGCACCGACAACGATCAGGGGGAGCTTTACCTCACCGACACGGTGGCGATGCTGGCGAAGGCCATGCACCTGGAAGTGGCTGACGCCGATGAAGTAAACGGCATCAACAACCGACGGCAACTGGCCCAGTGCGAGGCCCTGCTGCAACAGCGGCTGCGCCACCACTGGATGGACGAAGGCGTCACCTTCATTGATCCCGAAAGTTGCACCCTGAGTGAAGGCTGCAGCTTTGGCCAGGACGTCGTGATCGAACCGCAGACTCACTTCCGCGGTGACTGCGTGATTGGCGACAACTGCCGGATTGGCCCCGGCAGCCTGGTGGAGAACGCGTCTCTTGGGGCCAACGTCAACGTGGTGCACTCGGTAGTGCGGGAGGCCAACGTGGGCAACGATGTCGCCATCGGCCCCTTTGCCCACCTCAGGCCGGCCGCGGACGTCGGCGATGGCTGCCGAATCGGCAACTTCGTCGAGGTGAAGAAAAGCCAGCTAGGTGCTGGCACCAAGGTGAACCACCTCAGCTACATCGGTGACGCCAATCTCGGGGCCAACGTCAACGTGGGCGCCGGCACGATCACCGCCAACTACGACGGGGTGAATAAACACCGCACCGTGATCGGCAGCAACAGCAAAACGGGTGCCAATTCCGTGCTGGTGGCCCCCGTCAACGTCGGGGAACAAGCCACCATCGGCGCCGGATCAACGATCACCAAGGATGTGGCCGATGGAGCACTGGCGATTGGACGCGCCCGCCAGATGACCAAGGAGGGCTGGGCCGAACGAAAGGTCTAGAACAGCTCTCTTACAGCCGTGGCAACAGCGGAATCAACCGCTCCAGGGCAACGCCTCGGCTGGCCTTCAGCAGCAGCACATCTCCGGAGGTCAGCCAGGCCGAGAGGGGAGCAGCTGCTGCTTCCGGGCTAGACACCAGCTGAAGATTGGGCAGCGATGCCGCCACCTCAGCCATCGCCGCCCCCTCCGCACCAGCATCCACAAGCACTAGGCCATCCAACCCAAGCTGAACGGCACGGGCCGCGACCTCACGATGCAACTCGAGGCTGCGTTCCCCAAGTTCCAACATGGTTCCCAGCACGGCAAAACGACGCCCAGGTTGAGCAGCCAACAGGTCAAGGGCCGCCAGAACCGCCTCGGGCGAAGCGTTGTAGGTTTCATCCAGGAGAGTCAACCCACCCTGTTGCAGGCGGCGGTTGCGCCCGCCAGGCACGATCACCTGCATCCCCGGCAACGCCTTGCGGGATACACCCAGCCGATCGGCTACAGCCACGGCCAGCAGCAGATTTCGGGCGTTGTGGCGGCCCTCAAGCTGTAGTGGGAGACGATCGCCACCGATCAGCAACTGATTTCCATCAATGGCACCGATCAGATCGGCATCAGCCAGATCAGCATCGACCTGGGGATCGTCGACAAGGAGCACCCGCAACACGCGGCCGGACCAAACCGCTGCCAGGGCTCTCTCCAGCAGAGGATCACCGGCGGGAATCACCACGGTTCCCTTCGGATGAAGCCCAGCGGTGATTTCACACTTTGCGGCCGCAATCGCCTCGCGACTGCCGAGACGACCAATGTGGGCCGTTCCGATGTTGGTAATCACCGCAAGATCAGGCTCCGTGCAACGGGAGAGACGTTCAATCTCCCCAGGCCCTCGCATGCCCAACTCAATCACCAGGGCACGGTGATCAACATCGGCCTTCAACACCGTGAGTGGCACACCCACGTCGTTGTTGTTGTTGCCTTCACTGGCCTGAATCGGCCCCAGCGGTGCCAATGCCGCGCGTATCAATTCCCGCGTTGTGGTTTTGCCTGCCGAGCCTGTGACAGCCACCAGGGGTTGGGCCAGGGAGCGGCGATGCAGCAAGGCCAACTGCTGATAGGCCAGGAGTGTGTCGTCGACACGCCAGTGCAGCAGATTCGGCGGCAGCGGCTGTGCCCAGCTGCGGTTCACAACAGCGGCCTGACCATGCCGTTCAGGGAGTTGATCGAGGAAGTGATGGCCATCAAAACGCTCACCAACCAGGGGAACAAAGAAATCACCCTCCTGAAGCTGACGGCTGTCGGTACAGACTCGTCCCAAGGGGGCATCGGGTTCAAACGCGCCGCCCTCAGGTGTTCCCCAGGCATCGATCAGCTGACGCAGCGTCAGGGTCATGCCACCAACCCGAGATCAAAGAGGATCATGCCGCCCCCGACCCGGGCCGACCGCCCCAGCAGTTCGCCCTGTTCATTGACCAACTGAAGACTGGAGTAGTCCAGCTCGAGGGCGGATTGCAGCCAGCTGGAGGCGAGGGTCTGACGCTGGTCGACCGCCATCTGCTCCCACACGTCGACGGACAACTCCAACAGCAAGCGATCCTGCTCCGGAACAGGCTTGGCAGAAAGAAGGAGTCGCTCGGGAACAGCTGTGTCCTGAAACAAGTCAAAGAGGGGATCAAAACTGAGTTGGGGCTGGGAAGGCTCCTCTTGTTCCAAAGCCAGCGCGGATTGCACCGGCTCTGGCACGGGTGAAGGTTCCTCCGCCATGGGCTGTGGTGCTGGAATCAACTCAAGGTCGGGCAACGCAAGGGGAGACTCCCGTGGCCTCTCGACCGGCTCCTGGCGTGGATCGGTGCTGGCATGGGTCTGCCACCACCGCAGGCCCGCTAGAGGAAACAACAACAGCAATACCAGCAGCAAGGGCCAAAAGCTGGGGGCCAGATCCCGAGGCCAGAAGCCTGGGACCGATAGCTCACCTTCTCGGTTGCGGCGCCAGAGCTCCTGGAACCGCAGCCGCAGATCGGCAGCCATGGCCTGCAGATTGCGCCCGAACTCCCGCCAAGGGCTGACGTAGGGAGCTGGAAGATTGCCTGACAGCTCCCCGGTCTGGTACTCAGATCGGGCCTCGGTTTGGGAGTCAGAACGGGCGGGCTCGCTCAAACTCAACTGGATCGACGACCGAAGAGACGGTTCAGGGGATTACGACCAGCGGAGGGCATCCCAGAGGGAGCGATGGCCTCTTCAGGCTGGTCCTCAGAACGGGATGGATCTGCGGATTGCCCCTGAGAGAACTGTTCCACAAGGGCAGCATCCGGTGTGGGCTCTTTGATTCCACAGACGTCCTTGTACATAAGGTCGTAATCGACAGCGGAACGATCCCAGCTGTAATCCTCATTCATGCCGCGTTTCTGCAGCTCGACCCAGCTATCGCGATGGCGGAAGGCCTCCCAGGCCCGCACCAGGGCCGTGTAGAAATCGATCGCTTCAAAGCGATCAAAGCAGAATCCAGTGCCGCTCTCGGCAGCTGGGATGTGAGGCGGAACCGTATCGACGAGGCCACCAACCTTGCGAACCACGGGGACCGACCCGTAGCGCATTGCATAAAGCTGACTGATGCCACAGGGTTCAAAACGGCTGGGCATCAGGAAGGCATCACTGCCGGCGTAGATCAACCGCGACAGATCATCGTCATAGGTAAGGAAGACGGCGCATCTGCCTGGGTGACGTGAAGCGAGTTGCCAGAGACCGGATTCCAGCCCGCGATCACCGGTCCCCAGCACAACAATCTGCGTGTCGGTGTAGGCCAATAGTCGATCAGCAACCTGCAGCAGAAGATCGACTCCCTTCTGGTCGACGAGACGACTGACCATGCCGAGAACAAAGGCGTCCTGCCTCACCTCGAGCCCCATCCGCTCCTGGAGCACTTGCTTGCACACCGCCTTGCCGGACAGATCATCGGCACTGAAATTCGCCGGCAATGATCTGTCGGTCGCAGGATTCCAGGCATCGAGATCGATGCCGTTCAGGATGCCGCGCAGTTTGCCCGAAATGAAGTTGAGCAGACCCTCCAACTTTTCGCCGTACTCCGCCGTGCGGATTTCCTGGGCGTAGGTGGGAGACACCGCATTGACGCGTTCGGCGTAAAGGAGAGCCGCCGCCATCGTGTGGTCACCTTGCATGTACCAAGGGCACCAGGTCATCCGATCGAGTTTCCAGCGCCAGGGGCCCTGGTACTTGAGGTTGTGGATCGTGAACACCGTGCTGATTTCCGGGTCCTGATGCATCCACACCGGGATCATCCCGGTATGCCAGTCATGGCAGTGCAGCACCTGGGGTTTCCAGACATTCCAAGAAAATTCAGCAGCGGCACTGGCGAAAAAGGTGAAGCGCCAGTCCTCGTCGTCACCGCCATAGACGCGCTCAGGGTCGAACACCGGGTGACCCACCAGATAGATGGTCATCCCATTGGTGGGGTGCTTGGTTTCGTAGACGGCAAACTCAGTGCCCATCGTCTGAGCCCGCCAGATCGGATCCGCCGGCACGTTCAGGCGATTCCAAAGCTTGGCGTAGCCCGGCATGATCAGGCGCACGTCATGGCCGAGCTTGGCCAATGCCGGTGGGAGGGACCCGACCACGTCGCCCATCCCTCCGACCTTGATCATCGGGGCGCATTCCGCTGCAGCGAAAAGGATGCGCATGTCTGAGATCGGCGTTGGCGCGGCGACTTTAAGGGGGATTTACGAATCTGTTACCTCAGGGGAGCACTGTCACCTGAGTTCCAAGCGACACCTGGCGATACAGGGCACTCACATCCTCGTTGTAAAGCCGCACACAGCCATGGGAAACGGCCCGTCCCACCGTCCAACGGTGGGGGGTGCCATGGAAGCCCGTGGTGGTGCATCCCTTGATCGTGATCCAGGCCTTTCCGTCATGGGCATCACGGCCCATGCAGTCACGATGGAAGGCGATCCAGTGGCTCCCCAATGGATTATCTGGCCCCTGCTCCTCAACGCGCTCGCCAGTTACCGGATGGACCCACACCGGATTTGGGATCTTCTGCAGCACTTCAAAACGGCCGGAGGGGGTCTCCCAACCAGGCATGCCGATGGCCACAGGGAAGGCGTTGCGCAAGTTGCCGTTATCGAGCAAGAACACACGGCGACGGCCGCGCAGCATCACGACATGGCGATTGGATTGCCCACGCAAATCCTGAGGCAGTGACGCCAGGCCAGCCGGGACTGAATCCGTGGCGGCCGCCTGAAGCAGAGGCAGCGGATCCGGCAGAGGAAGAGGCAACATGCCCGTCAAGGTAACCAGCCTGTTTCTGAAAAATCCGGCGGCCTCTTCTCAAGAAAGGCATTGCGACCTTCCAACGCTTCTTCGGTTCTGTAGAAGAGGTGGGTAGCGTTGCCGGCCAACTCCTGCAGCCCGGCGAGGCCGTCGGTTTCGGCATTGAAGGCGGCCTTCAGGCAACGGATGGCCGTTGGGCTGTGCTGGAGCACCTCCCGGGCCCAACGCACCCCCTCCGCCTCCAGCTGATCCAACGGCACTACGGCATTAACAAGCCCCATCTCCAGAGCCTCCTTGGCGCCATAGCGTCGGCAGAGAAACCAAATTTCGCGGGCCTTGCGCTGACCAACCACCCGCGCCAGATAGCCCGCACCGAAACCGCCGTCAAAGCTGCCGACCTTTGGCCCGGTCTGGCCGAACACGGCATTGTCGGCGGCCAAGCTGAGGTCACACAGCAGATGCAGCACCTGGCCTCCCCCCATGGCGTAGCCGGCCACCAGAGCGATCACCACCTTGGGAAGGCTCCGGATGATGCGCTGCAGATCCAGCACGTTCAGGCGCGGCAGGCCGTCCTCGCCGACATAGCCGCCGTCGCCGCGAACACTCTGATCACCGCCAGAACAGAAGGCATAACCACCATCAGGAGCCGGGCCAACGCCGGTGAACAGCACCACACCGATGTCACGGTCATCCCGGATGCGCGTGAAGGCATCACAGAGCTCCATCACCGTCTGCGGGCGGAAGGCGTTGCGCTTGGCGGGGCGGTTGATGGCCACGCGAGCCAAGCCGTCTGCGCAACGGTCCACAAGGATGTCCTGGTAACTGCCCCACGGAATCCATTGCGCGGTTGGCGCACCGGGGAGCACCTGACGCATGTCACTCATCGGGTTCAGAGCTCGGTGCTTTCATTCTGAGCAGCGGCGCGCAGCTGCTGACGCAAGGCGGCATCACGACCTCGGTCGCTGCACAACCGCAACAACACAGGCCGCTGTAACGACAAACCCCAGGCCAAGGCCTCCTGCAGATCATCCAGACAGGCCACCTGGCGCCCAGGGACCCCATGGGCTGCCGCCAAGGCCAAGGCATCCACCTGCTGGGGCATGGCGAAGAGTGATTCAAAGCCCGGTGTGGCGATGGGCAGCTGCTGAAAAATGCCACCACCGCCGTTATCGATCAGCAGCACTAGCAGTGGAGGTGGGGCTGCTGCTGAGGAGGCATGCAACCAGCCGTTGCTGTCATGCAGTAGCGCAAGATCACCTGTCACCAGAGCCAGCGGACCAAGATTCACCGCCAGGCCCATGGCAAGGGACAGGGTGCCATCAATGCCCGAGGCCCCGCGGAAACTGAAGCAACGGTGGCTGCTGCTGGCAGGGCCGCTCCAGGCCAACCAATCACGCACCGGTGAGCTGGCGGCCAGCATGACCGGCAACTGCTCCGGCAGGAGTTGCGGAAGCCAGTAGGCCAGTGCGGGCTCGTTGACAGCGCCGCTCAAGGGCAGCTGGGCCTCGATCCAGGGCGATAAGGCATTGGCCCCGACAGATGGCTTGGTTGCCTGATCCAAAACGGGCTGTTGAGCGATCCAAGCGGCCAAGCCCCCCGACCACTGGCTGGCGCACCGCAGCGGATCAAGGGGCCTTGGATCTCCTTCCGTGATCAACAGCTGAGGGCCCTGATGGCGCTGAAGCCAGCCCTCCAGCCGCCGGCTGGCGGGCATCGGCCCAAGCCGCAACACCTGAGCATCGTCAGAGAGGTTCAGGCGATCCAGCTGCAGCTCCCAATGCTCGATGCGGTTGGGGCACTCGGCGGCAAGGGCGGCGAGGGGATCCGCCAGCACAGGCCAGCCGCTGGCGTTCAACCAGCGACGCACAGCTTGTTGGTAGGGCGCCAAAGCAGGCGAAAGTCCACGCCAAGGGCCAGCAATCACGACCCCAGGGCGCTCAGGATCAAGGCGAGGCGGAGGTGCAATCTCGGGCGAAGGCTCAGGGCAAGCCGTGGGTAAACAAGCACCAGAGACGAGCTGTTGTTGTTGCTCGAGAGTGGTGTGCAGCGGCTCCTCGAAGGGCAGGTTGAGCTGCACAGGTCCCGGTGGGCCACTACCTGCCCCATGGACTTTTTGCCAGGCCTGAACCGCCAGGGCGTTGAGGGCTTCGTTGGCCTGCGTATGAACACCGTCTGCCGCTCCACTGCCGCACCAGCGGCAGGCCGCGAGGAGGAAAGATTCCTGATTAACGGTCTGGTTGGCGCCGCAGTTTTTGAGCCGGGCGGGGCGATCCGCCGTGAGCAGCAGCAAAGGCTGACAGGAACGGTCCGCCTCCACCGCAGCGGGCAGCAGGTTGGCCACCGCGGTACCGGAGGTCGTGACCACCGCCACGGCACATCCATGGGCGGTCGCCATGCCGAGAGCCAGAAACGCGGCCGACCGCTCATCGATGGCCGTGACCAACTGCAGCTTCGCCTGGGACGCCAACACTCCCGCCGCTGTTGCCAGGGGGCTGGACCGGCTGCCAGGGCAGAGGACCAGCTGCTTCAGCCCCTGGAGGCACAACGCCTCAAGCAAGGTGAGAGCGGCCTGCAAATTGGTGCGGGCGGTGGACAGTGCAGCAGGCCAGGCTGGTGTGATCTTCGGTCAACGATGACCCAACCCACGACACCCGCTCCAGGAGAAGACAGCAAGGGCTTCTGGCGCAATTTGATTCTTTGGGCCCTGCTGGCGCTGCTGCTGCGCTGGTTGGTGGTGGAACCGCGCTGGATTCCCTCCGGCTCGATGCTGCCCACCCTGCAATTGCAGGACCGCATCCTGGTGGAGAAAATCAGGCCACGCCTGGCTCGCAGCCGCCACGGCCATCTGCACCGGGGCGATGTGGTGGTGTTTGCTCCGCCAGAGCAGCTCGTGGCCGCTGGCTATGACGCATCAGCAGCGCTGATTAAACGGGTGGTGGGCCTGCCTGGTGATCAGCTGGAAGTACGCGACGGGACCCTGATTCGCAATGGATCACCGCTGGTGGAACCCTGGCGGAAAGAAGCGATGGAGTACGACATGGCTCCGATCACCGTGCCGGCGGATCAACTGTGGGTCATGGGTGACAACCGCAATGCCAGCCTTGATTCCCATCTCTGGGGATCACTCCCAGAAACCAATGTGCTGGGCACGGCGATTTGGCGGTATTGGCCGCTGCAGAGGTTCGGTCCGATACGGATCCCCGACACCAGCGCTGGCGGTTGAGACCAAGGGCTTGCGTTAGTGTCAGGGCCGTGATGTACATCACAGAGAATGTTTAACCCCGAGTTTCTGACAACTGACAGCAGTGACGGTCAAGCGGGGAACAGCCTGATCCAGTACCTGCAGGAGCAATCTCCAGACACTCTGCAGCGGGTCGCCAAATCAGCGAGCAACGATATTCAAGACATCATTCGCCATAACGTTCAAGGGCTGCTGGGAATGCTCCCCGGTGAGCACTTCGAAGTGAAGGTGACGGCGAATCGCGACAACCTCGCCAACATGTTGGCTTCCGCGATGATGACTGGGTATTTCCTGCGTCAGATGGAACAACGCAAGGAACTGGAAGAAACACTGTTCGCTGACGAACAGATGGCGATCGAGCCGGAAGACGAACTCAAGCTTTGATCACGGGCTGTTCAGGCACGACGCCGAGATCCAGCAAGCGTTGATCAATCGAGCCGAGAAACTCCCAGTTCGCTGAACTTGGGGCCCATTCCCGTTGCTGCAACGTCGCGAGCAATTGTTCGGCGGTGTCGGGAGTGAATGCCAGCGGTGCGCTGTAGTGGGCTGGGACAAGCCAACGCAGCTCTGCCAGACCGCTCAGCTCATGCAACCAGCCCAGAAGTGCGTTCTGGGCTCTGGGCAACACCAGCCGCTCGAGCACAGGGGCCACCTGCAGCCTTGGGGCTTCGCTGCCCATCAAGCCATCGGCAGCCACCTGCCACCCCGGCATCCAGCGGAAGGGATAGAAGCCGAAGTGGGCCTTAAGGGAGCGCAGACCGGGCTTGAAGGCATCCCTCAGTAACTCCGGCAGCGCCGGAACCTCCAGTGGTTCCGGTCTCAGATAGGAGGCAAACAGCACCAGCCTGGCCCAGCCGCGGCGGCGGGCTGCTGCCGAATCGGTGAGCGGCTCATCTCCGCGTTCACGGGCATGGAACAACAGCGGCGTTGGGTCGAGATCGAACAATGCCGGTGGTTCAGCACTGATCCCCACCAGGGCATCGGTCACCAAAAGAGCCCCTGACGGGCGATGGAAGCAGGAGACTTCCTGGAAGCGACCTACGCCAAGGTCGAGCGGTCCGAGGGACAACCACTCACAAACATCGCCATGGGGGACGCCATCGTCGAACAACACCTTGGTGCGGCCTGCCGGAACGCCCAGCCAGGCCAGGGGCAACTGCACCGGGAAGCTCCACTGGCCAGGACACACCCACACCTCCGCATCAGGGAAGGCGCGGGCCAGGGGGCCGAGGGCAAGCTTGTGCTCCAATCCGGAGGCGGTGGGAAGCACGATCGTGCGCACCGGGCCGTGCTGCTGTTCAAGACCGGCAATCGCTTGGCAAACCTCACCGGTAGGCGGCAGGGGGTTCACCAACATCAAGCCACCGGGAACCTTGGCCACGGAGAGCCGTACCGGCACGGCCACGTAATACACCCCCTGCAACTGCTCGAGGCTCCAGAGCTGGCCAGGGATCAGCTCACTGAACACCGTGCGACGGCGGCCATAGGGGTAGAGCGGCAGCAGCGGCCAGAAACCCCAACGCTGATCAGCAGGATTCACACCAGCTCCAGCCACCACGCTCCCCATCAATGCAGTGATTCTGCAGAGGAATCGATCAGGCCAGGGTCAAACCACCCACCGCGGCGCAAAACAGGACAACCCGCCACGCCGGTTGCCGCCAGCTCACCAACAGCACAAACGCCACCAAGGCCAGGCTGAACTCAGCTCCGCCGCGGATTCCCGTCTGCCAGACGGGTTGAAACAAGGCCGCCAGGAGGATGCCCACCACCGATGCATTGATGCCCAGCAGAGCTCGACGCATCGGAGCCAATCGGCCCAGGTCACTCCAGAAGGGCAAGAGCCCGCCAATCAACAAGAACGAAGGAAAAAAAAGAGCGATGAGCGCGGACGCAGCACCGGCAATGCCCTGAAGCCCTGGCTGCAGATCGAAGCCAAGAAAGGCCGCGAAACTGAACATCGGCCCCGGCACCGCCTGGGCGGCGCCGTACCCCGCCAGAAACTGCTGCAGGTCAATCCAACCGTTGGGCACCAGCGCTTGCTCCAACAGGGGAAGCACCACATGGCCACCGCCGAACACCAAGGCACCCGTGCGCAGGAATCCACTGAGCTGCTGCACCAGCAGCGGCCTGGCCTCAGCGGACAGCCAGGGCAGAGCCACCAACAGCAGAGCTACACAGACAAGCAAGCCCAGCGCCACAGAGCGCCGCAGCGGAACCATGAGACTTTCAGGCGCCAATGGCTCCAGCTCAGGTGGCGTCAGAGCACACAACCCCACCAACCCACCGAGCATTAAGGCCAACAGCTGAGCCCAGACACGAGGCACCAACAGCACCAGCACGGCTGCCCCCACCATCAGGCTGGCCCGCTGCCGATCGGGAGCCAGCTTGCGCTGCAGACCCAGAACGGCTTGGGCCACCACGGCCACAGCCGCCACCATCAAGCCATGCACCCAGCCCCCGTCCATCCAGGTGGGATGGGCTGAGAGCAGCGACGCCGCCAGCACCATCAACACGGCGGAGGGCAAGGTGAACCCTGCCCAGGCGGCCAGCCCGCCAAGCCAACCGGCCCGGATCAGCCCCAGACCCATGCCCACCTGGGAACTTGAAGGGCCTGGCAACAGCTGGCAGAGCCCAACCAGATCGGCGTAGGCCTCAGCGGTGATCCAACGCTCCCGCTGCACAAAACGCTCGTGGAAATAACCGAGGTGCGCCACGGGACCACCGAAGGACGTCAGCCCCAACACGAAGAACCGAACGAACACCTGCAGCGGAACGGGCATCACGCTGCTCCTCTCAGGCGGGGAACAGGCGTCGGTTCCGGTTGGCAATCGCCACCAGCGACAGCATCACCGGAACCTCCACCAGCACGCCAACAACCGTGGCCAAGGCAGCCCCGGAGTTCAGACCGAACAGGCTGATTGCCACCGCAACTGCCAACTCAAAAAAGTTGGACGCGCCGATCATGGCCCCGGGTGCCGCAATCGATCGCGGCTGGCCTGCTGAGCGCATCCAAAACGCTGTGATCCAGAAGATCAGATAGGTCTGGAGGATCAGGGGAATGGCGATCAAGACGATGGCCAGCGGATTGGCGAGGATCGCCTGGGCCTGCACCATGAACAGCAGCAACACGGTGGCGATCAAGGCGCCAATCGCTAAGGGCTTGAGCCGCGTCTCCAACCGCTCAATTCGGCGGGCACTACGCAGACTCAGCCGCGTCAACCATCCGGCCAGGAGGGGAACAAGAACAAACAGCCCCACGGCTGTGAGCATCGTGTTCCAAGGCACCAGCACATCCGAGACCCCCAGCAGAAGCGCCGCAATCGGCGCGAAAGCAAACACCATGATCACGTCGTTCAACGCGACCTGCACCAGGGTGTAATTGGGATCGCCATCGCTGAGGCGACTCCACACAAACACCATCGCCGTACAAGGCGCGACCCCGAGAAGAATCATCCCGGCCACGTACTCCTGGCCAACAGCTGCCGGGATCCAGGCGGAAAACACACCACGGATGAACAGCCAGGCAAGGGCTGTCATGGTGAGCGGCTTGATCAACCAGTTCACGACAGCCGTCACCAAAAGCCCCCGTGGCTGCTGGCGAATCGCTCCGATGGAGGAAAAATCGACCGCCAACATCATTGGGAAAATCATTCCCCAGATCAGCACCGCGATCGGCAGATTGATCCCCACGACCTCCAACGCCGCGATTCCACCCGCCAGATCGGGGAATAACGCTCCAAGACCAACCCCAGCCACGATCGCCAGGGCGATCCAGAGAGAGAGGTAGCGCTCAAAAAGGCCCATTAATCCATCAAGTGATCTTGATGGAATGAGCCTATAGCGACGAAGTCCCCGCTCAAAAGCAACGCAGTAAAAGAAGCCGAAGGTTATGGAAGCGATAAGATCAGACCAAAAGATTTATTATTTGAGCGCCGATAAGTAGATCGCAATCAATCCTTATTCACCCCTTAACCGACAACACCAGGAGAGGGTTAAATTTCTAGATATCGAGCACGGCAGAGAAGACGAATGGAAGACCTGTTGAAAATTAAACGGCTATCAGTGTCTTTTGGAGATGGCAATTATGCAGTTCAAGATATCAACTTTTCAATCCAGGATGGAGAATTTGTAGTTCTCCTGGGTTCATCCGGGGCCGGCAAATCAACACTGCTTCGCTCTTTGAATGGACTGGTTCAACCGTGTGCAGGAAGCATTCATTCGCGGCACCACGGAGAAGTCAGCTCATGCTCCAAACGGCAGCTCCGCGCCCACCGGCGGGATACGGCGATGGTGTTCCAGCAGCATCAGCTGATTGACCGCTTATCAGTACTGGACAACGTGCTGATGGGGCGATTGGGGTACCACTCCTTCCTGCGTTCACTGCTTCCACTACCGGAGAGCGATCGTCAAAAAGCCCTTTCAGCTATTGAACGCGTTGGCCTGATCGACAAGGCACTGGCCCGCGTCAAAGACCTCAGTGGTGGCCAGCAGCAGCGCGTTGGAATCGCTCGGGCCCTTGTGCAAGAACCACGCCTCATCCTCGCGGATGAGCCGATTGCCAGCTTGGATCCAGAGAGTTCACTGCAGATTCTTTCGCTGTTGAAAGACATCTGCCAACGCGATCGGATTGCTGTTCTGGTGAGTCTTCACCAAGTGGAATTCGCGCGTCAGTTTGCCGATCGAATCATTGGAATGGCGGCTGGCCGCATCATCTGTAACCAACACGCCTTGAACCTGGAGGAAAGCGAGATTCACGCTCTGTATCGCCACAAGCTCGAGGCAGCGGTCACCTAAAAAACCGCCGTCTCGAGTTCAGGCTTGCTCTTCATTTCTTCCCCATGTTGTCCCAAGCTGCGCGTTTTACAGCCGTCGCTTTCGCCTCTGCTGCGATTTTCCTGGTTGGTTGCTCCAGCCAAACAACGACTGGTAAGTCTGCCGACACCAGTGATCCCGACAAGCTGATTGTTGCCCTGATTCCGGATGAAAATGCCGCGACGGTGATTCAGGACAATCAGGGGCTCAAGGAATTCCTCAATCAGAAACTCGGGAAGGAGATCGAACTGGTGGTCACCACCGATTACTCCTCGATGATCGAGGCGGCCCGTAACGATCGCCTCGACCTGGCCTATTTCGGACCGCTGTCGTACGTCTTGGCCAAAACCAAGAGCGAGATCGAACCGTTCGCCGCACGGATCAAGGGTGGCACCAAGACCTACAACTCGTGTCTGATCGGCAACACCGAAGCCGGGGTGACCGACTTTGAAGCGATCAAAGGCAAAACCTTTGCCTTTGGAGACCCAGCTTCAACCTCCAGTCGCTTGTTCCCGGAACTGACCCTCAAAGAGAATGGCCTCACCAAGGGTGAGGACTACGAGGGGGTGTTCCTCGGGGCACATGACGCTGTGGCCTTGGCGGTTCAGAACGGTAATGCTCAAGCCGGTGGGATGGCCTGCCCGATTTTTGAGTCGATGAAGGAGAAGGGCAAAATCGACGACACGAAAGTGACGTTGATCGCCAAATCAGCACCGATCCCGCAGTACCCCTGGACGATGCGCTCGTCGTTGAAGCCCGAACTGAAGGAGACCATCAGCACCACCTTCATTGAGCTGAACGACGACAGCGTCCTGAAGCCCTTCAAGGCGGATGGATTCGCCGTGATTACCGATCAGGACTACGACGGCATCCGCAAAGCGGGTGATCTGCTGGGCCTCGACCTCGGCAAGTTCGTCAACTGAACATGTTCCTCTGTCCCGATGGGTCACACCATCGGGACCTTTTTGTTCTTCCGTTATGAGTGCTTCCGTTGATTCTCATCGCGCCATTCTTCGGCGCCATGACCTGCGATGGCGACAGCAATGCCTCCGCGTTCTAGTCATTCTCGCGGCGGTGGTTGGTTCCCTGGCCGTTGTGGGCCTGTTTGATCCGAATCGAATCGCAACAGGGGTGCCGGCGATTTTGAATTTGCTGCCTGAAATGTTCCCACCGGATTTCGGGCGGTGGCAGTTCTGGATTAAGCCCTTGATCGACTCGATGGCCATGAGCATCGCGGGCACCTCAATCGCTGTGTTCTTCTCACTGTTGCTCTGTTTCTTCGCAGCAAGAAACACCAGCCCCAGCCGTGGCTTGTATGTCATGGCCACCGCAATTCTCAACGTGACCCGAGCCGTTCCCGAGTTAATTCTCGGCATGATTCTTGTGGCCGCCGTGGGCTTCGGTGCCCTGCCCGGGACGTTGGCCCTCGGTCTTCACTCCGTTGGGATGCTCGGCAAGTTCTACGCCGAGGCGATCGAACTTTGCGATCAGGAACCGATCGAAGCAGCCCGCTCATCGGGAGCATCTGAAATGCAAGTGATCGTTCACAGCATCCTTCCCCAGGTGTTCCCAGCCATGGCGGATGTCACCTTCTACCGCTGGGAATACAACTTTCGAGCCTCGATGGTGGTGGGCGCCGTGGGTGCCGGCGGCATTGGCTTGGAAATCATCAGTGCTCTGCGGATCATGGAGTACCAACAGGTCTCGGCCCTGCTGCTGGTGGTGCTTGTGGTGGTCACAGCGCTCGATTCGATGAGCAATGCTCTGCGGCATTGGATGGTGCAATGACAACCCTCGTGAGCCATCAACAGCGGCCCCATCTCGTGGTCACGAACTATGTGCAGGAGGAAGTCATCGACTTCCTCTCCGAATTCGCACGGGTCACCGCCAATCGCAGCCGGGAACCCTGGAGCCGTCGATCTTTGCTGGAGGCAGCAGCGGACGCCGACGGCCTGCTGATGTTCATGCCGGATTGCGTCGATGCCGACTTTCTTGATCACTGCCCGCGGCTGCGCTCGATTGCCGGAGCCCTGCGTGGTTTCGACAACTTCGATCTCTCCGCCTGCGATGCACGGGAGATTCGCTATCAATTCATCCCCAATTTGTTGGCGGCACCAACGGCAGAACTCACCGTTGCGATGCTGATCAGCCTGGCGCGATCCATCCCGGCAGGAGACGCCTTTGTGCGCACAGGGCAGTTCCCTGGATGGCGGCCGAATTTCTACTCCAAAGGAGTGATTAACAGCACGGTAGGGATCGTGGGGATGGGGCAACTCGGCCTTGAATTCGCCGAGCGCATGCGGGGCTTCGGCGCAACGCTCCTCTACAGCGATCCCATTCGTCTTGATCGCCAATCTGAGCAACGTCTTGAACTCCAGCATGTGGAGTTCAACGACGTGATTGAACACAGTGATCACCTGGTGCTGATGGTGCCGCTCACAAACGACACGCTGCATCTGATCAATGCGGATGTGTTGGCCCGTTGCAAGCCGGGAGCGGTGCTGATCAATCCATGCCGCGGCTCGGTGGTGGATGAACAGGCTGTTGTGCGGGCACTGCAATCGGGCCAGCTGGGGGGCTACGGAGCCGATGTTTTTGAGATGGAGGACTGGGCCCGGCAGGACCACCCTGGTTCCATTCCACAGGGCTTGCTCGATCAGCGCGATCGCACCGTGCTCACCCCGCACATCGGGTCAGCCGTTCAATCCATCCGCGACGACATCGCCATGACGGCGGCCCGCAATCTCAAAGCACTTGTTCAGTCCACCCTGACGCCGATCAGATGAGCAACATCACAACCACAACGCACTGGGATCCGAAGGATCTCCTTGAATTCAAAGGGCGTCATCAACAAGACGGCGTCGTCCATGTGCCTGGCTTGGTGGCAAGCGACGTCATGGCCGAGTTGCTGGCTTGGGTTGACGACATCTCCAACGCGTCGACATTGGGCCGCCACTACTTCGAAAACACAGAAGACCATGGACGGGTCAAAGCGCGAACCGAAGACTTCGCCAAGGATCACCCGCCCCTGCATCAGTTCCTAACCCAAGGGCGGGTGCACGACATGCTCGAAGCCTTGTTTGGCGAGCCGCCGGTGCTGTTCAAGGAAAAGATCAACTACAAGCACCCCGGTGCGGCCGGGTATGCCCCCCATCAAGATGCTCCGGCCTACCCGTTTGGCTCGCTGCACATCACGATGCTGCTGGCCTTGGATTCAGCGGATACAAGCAACGGCTGCTTGGAATTCGCCAAAGGGGCCCATCACAACGGGGTGATCGATGTGAATCCTGATGGATGCCTCCCGATTGAGCGGGCAGCTCAACTCGAATGGACGCCGATGCCTGTGGCTGCTGGAGACGCTGTGTTCTTCAACTCCTATGCACCACACCGCAGCGGCACCAACCGCTCCGATCGTTCCCGCCGCGCGCTGTACGTCACCTACAACGCCAGCTCCGAAGGCGATTTGCGATCGGAGTATTACGACCACAAAAAGCAGGCGCTGGCGGAAGGGCGCGTCAGCTTGATCAACCACTTTCTCGGGGAGGACGTCTCATGACTACTGCACTCGCCGACCACGCCATGGAATGGATGAAATCCATGCAAGCGGGGAGTCGCGAAGAGCGCGTTGACCTGCTCTTCGCCTATCTCAACACCCATGGGCAATCCAGCTATGACCCATCGGTGACGCAGCTGGAACATGCTCTGCAGACAGCGCATCTGGCCCACCAGGAGTCTCAGCAGCCCCACCTGGTGGTGGCATCACTGCTCCATGACATCGGCCATCTGATGATCGATGAACACGATGAACGGGGGGATTTCCTCGATCAAGACTGTGCCCATGAGGCCGTTGCAGCCCGAGCACTCTCAGTGTTCTTCCCCACGCAGGTCGTTGCCCCCGTCCAACGCCATGTCTCAGCCAAACGGCTGCTGTGCTCCCTGGATGAGACGTATTACGCGGGGCTATCGGATGCATCGAAACGCAGCTTTGCCGTGCAAGGCGGAGAGCTGAGCCGTTCTGAAGCAATGCACCTGTTGGCCTTAGAGGGGATGGACGATGCCATGGCACTGCGGCGCTGGGACGACCGGGCCAAGGTTCACGGGGTTGAAGTGCCCGAATTGGATGCCTACAAGCAGGTGGTCTTGGACCATCTCCTGTAGAGCAGGATTCAAGCAAGGTCAGCTCCCTAGGAGTTGCACACCATTGATCCCAGTTGCACAAAAAATGAGGGACAAATTAGGGACAAGCCCCTCAAGCCTGTTCCTGTAACTCGAACCCAAGTGGCAGCAGCGGCCAGAAACCCCAGCGCTGATCAGCAGGATTCACACCAGCTCCAGCCACCACGCTCCCCATCGATGCAGTGATTCTGCAGAGGAATCGATCAAACCAGGGTCAAACCACCCACCGCGGCGCAAAACAGCACCACCAGCCACGCCGGTTGCCGCCAGCTCACCAACACCACAAACGCCACCAAGGCCAGGCTGAACTCATGCTCCGCCGTAGATCCCCGTCTACCAGACGGGTTGAAACAAGGCCGCCAGGAGGATGCCTACCACCGATGCATTGATGCCCAGGGCAAGAGCACGCCAATCAACAAGAACGAGGGAAAAAAGAGAGTGATGAGCACCATCACAGAACCTGCAACGCTCTGAAGCCCAGGCTGCAGATCAGCACTGGTCCATAATCACGCCCAAACAATTTCCAACAATGAAAATCAGAAAACAAAGAATAGGACTAGGCACATCAGTCAGATGACTAACGAGAAACCGATTCAAGAAGAGATTCCGACATATCGCCATCTCACATGGCAGAAAAAAGACTCAGAGGTCATACTTGGAACATCAAGATTACCAGTCAAGCAATGGGCTTACTAGATCCATTACTCGGTGAATTAATCGATATTATCGAATGGAACGAGGATGGGTCAGAACTACTCGCATGGCGCTTTCCTAGATACAAAGACGCAATAAAATGGGGAGCACAGCTCATCGTTCGCGAAGGGCAACAGGCCATTTTCGTTAACGAGGGTCAAATGGCTGATTGCTTTCAGCCGGGCCGACACACACTCACTACACGCAATCTTCCACTATTGACAACGCTTCTGGCCCTACCCACAGGCTTTGAAAGCCCCTTCAAAGCAGAAGTTTATTTTATCTCTTCTCGACGATTCACTGACCAACGTTGGGGCACAAGACATCCTATTGTGTTACGTGATGCAGAGCTAGGCCCCGTTCGACTGAGAGGATTCGGAACATTCGAAGTCTTAGTTAGCGATCCCAAGACGCTAATAAGCAGCTTGAATGGCAGCAAAGCCATATTCAACATCAAAGACATTCAAGATCAACTTCGCAACCTAATTGTTAGCAGACTCGCCGATTATCTTGGTGAACACAAAACTCCTGCACTTGATCTTGCAGCAAGATACGACGAGATTGCGGCCGAGCTATCTCAAAGCTTGACTTCGACATCAGCAGAATATGGTCTTGAGATTTCCAATCTACTAATAGAAAATATTGCACTACCTTCCGAAGTCGAAGCCGCCATAGACCGACGTGCAGCCATAGGCCTAACAGGTGATCTTGACAACTTCCAAAAATATCAGGAAGGAATTGCAATTGAAAAAGCAGCTCAAAACCAATCTGGAATGACAGCGGGAGCAGCAGGATTAGCCATGGGGTTTGGCCTTGGCGAACGAACTCAGAAAACGAAGCCAAGCCCAGACGCGAAACCCAAGGCAATACAACAAGATGATAGAGAAGATGAAACTGGAAATGCTCAATGAATTGCCCCTGCTGTGCAGCTCCAATTCCATCTCGTGGCGTGGTTTGCAACTACTGCGGTCATCGTATCGATGTCGATCTTCAAGGATCATTCAGATCTACCGAAGAATACGATCTCAATAATTTTAAGTGCCCAGACTGTGAAATATTGCTCGAACCTTTGATCCTCGAATCAAGCAATGGAACGAATAGAGAACAGCTAAAAGTAAGACGTTGCAGTAGCTGCAATGGTCTCTTCATAGAGCGAGATATCCTAGACAAAATCCTCGAAATAAAAGTACGCCAACCCAGCGAGATTGATTACCAGCTACTAGCTAATTTAGAAAATTCCAATCGATCCTTGGTCAAGGGTTGGAAATACCGACCTTGTCCAGCGTGTGGAACACTAATGAATCGCAAATTGCATGGAAAAAGGAGTGGCGTCATAGTTGACTACTGTCGTGATCACGGCCTCTGGCTCGATGCTGGTGAATTAAGACAGCTCATGGAATGGAGTCGCGCCGGCGGAAAGAAACTCGATCAAGACCATCATGCTTATGAAAATAAACAGCAAATTGATCAGAAGCGTCGAAAAAAAATCGAGGCAATTTATCAAAACACTCAATCAATACCGAACAATAGCCCTGAACACTTAATACAGCGCCAACAGCAACCTTCTACTACCATTCTAGAAGAAATAGTTGAAATAATAACCGATTTGTTTGGGTGACAGCAGGGATACCAAAAATCCGAATTAGATCACATGATCTTATCAAAATCCACCGAATACCAAAGAGACGGTCAGTTCGTTAAAGAGATGAACAAAGTCACTGACAATTGATTCACCACTCACAGAGAAGATCTCGGCGTTTGCTTGAAATAACTGAGCAGAATCTGGGCAATCAGCTGCTGCCTATCAGCCATGGCTACCAAGAGATCAGCCTGAAAAGTGTGGTGACACGACGCACGCTGGCAGAACTGGCCGAAACTTTTCCATGGAAAGGGCAGTACGTCGAACAGAGAGACCAAGCAGTCACTTCTGCCCAGTCGCACAAAATTCGAGAGACAACCCAAGAGCAGGTCATTGAGGCCTCTTCCTGCAACTGGGAGCTGATTGGCAGCAGTGGTCTGAAACCCCAGCGCTGATCAGCAGGAGTCAGATCAGCGACGGTTGGATCGCTTGGAGTGGCTGTGTTTCGACGACAAATGCAAAAGGCTGGATGCCTTGTCTTGCTCCTCCACCTTGGTGAGCTTTTTCACAAGGATCCACGTGTCTTGGGCAGACATCTCACCATCCTGCTCCCATTTGATGCTCGATAGCTCTGCGGGGGACATCAAGAGCTGTCTAGGGGGGGGCAACAAGCTAAGGAACCCAGCCTCGCAGCGACCGGCAAACCCGACCCTTGTCACTTAAGAAAATTGGAGATTGGTTTGCGTGGTTACAGCTTTCTGAGCTGGACAACAAAAAAGCCCCAGCCGAATGGACTGGAGCCAGGTGACGGGGAACTTTCGAAAGATACCGGCCCTGCATCAACAAGCAAGACGGGAGACACCACATCTAGCGTAATCAGCCCTCAGAGGCGGGTCTACCCTGAAAAAACACTAGCTGCAGGGGACGTGCAGAAGTCGCTTGATCGAGGTCAATAGCGGTCAGTGCATGCCGAACCAGGAACAACAGGACCCAAGACGCATCGTCAAAAGCGTCAGCACACCAACCGCTGCAGCCACAAACGACAGACCCATCAGCTGCTGACGACGCTTCTCTCTGATGGCCTCGAGCGATTGGCTGCCGTTCAAGCTGTAAACGCCGGTTTGAAGATCTTAACGAATTTTAGTAACGAACGCTACCAAGGCTGTGACTAAGAGTGAAATGGCCTAAGCGCGTCTGCGACGAAAGACATCGACTTCAGGTCCGCACACAAAACGACATTCTCTGTAATCGCAGCCAAGAGTTTGGACTGATACACCTCTGTCAGATCTTGGCCGAGACCATGAACGACCTGAGCAAGGAACAGGAACAAGCCATTGCTCGGTCGACCATGTATCTCTTCGCAGCAATCCTGACGATCCTGATGGTTTCCCTTGCAGGACTCTTCCTCAGTGCCGAACTGGAGCAGCAAGCCCAGAACAAAGAGGCGACGTCAGTGCAGATCTCACGCCAACCCGAGGTCGCTCCTCAATCCCAACGACCTTGGACACGATGGAAACAACAACGACCCGCAATGTTGCCTGTGAAACTCCATGCTTTACACGAGCCCAGCAAGGTCTTTGAACTGAGGTTCTCATCGCTCAATTGAACCAAAGCAGAGCCAAGCAAAAAACGGAGGCTTTCGATCGCCTCAGGGTGCAGCGGCGAAGCGGCGACTGCGGGCAGTCAATTGGGTGCGCGCTCTGAGATGGCGATGCCGACGACAGGGCCTTGCGTAGAGATCAGAGCTGTTTTTCCAGGAACGCGGATAGGGCCAGCTTCGTTTGACCGCCGGCGAATTGGTTGTTCTGCAACACCACCAAGAGTGGAGCCACAGGGCTGTCATGCCACAGATCAGACCAGTCATAGCTGCATGATGAAACCCACTGGGGCGACGTCAAGCGCAGATCTGAAAGCGAAGCCTCGCTGAGATTCCTCGCTCAGCCCCCAACCATCGCGTGGTGCATCAACTCTGCATAAATGAGTGATAAGGCCAGTTGCCAAGACCCCGGAGGCCGATGCAGAACGGGAGCATTGGATCCGCAGCCATGGCCAAGCGTCGCTTTCTCGACAAGCAACCACTCACCCAGGCAGAAGGGCTAACCGCCCTGATCATGATGGGGGTGGGTCTAACCCTGGGCGGCATCAGCGTGACCATCTTCATGGCTTTAAGTGCTGCAGCCCAAGGGTCTTGGCAGGAACTTTGGCTCTCCGGTCAGCTGAATTTCTGAGCTCAGGGCATCCAGGGCAACCGGATGCCGAAAGCCTCCAACGGGTCCATCACGAGTTTGTTCATCGCCCGCCCCAGCAGCACTTGGGGCTCTTCCGGACGAATCGGAAGCACTTCATGCTCTCGACTCCTCGCGCGATCCATTCCTTTGAGCACACCATTCCGTATCAAGGCATTGGCTGCCTCGAGGCCGCAGACATAGGCACGTTCCTGGCACAGTCCCTTGGCACCGTGCTCGCGTTCTCCCATCCGCACCCAGTCGCCAGCGCAGACCAGGGATGGCAGCGATGTTTGTAGCGGCGGACGTTGGCTGAAACTGCCAGGTGAGAACAACGACACCGAACCCGGGTAACGCCGCACCTCAAACTCCAGAGCCCGCGCCAACCTAAAACCCGGCACCGCTTGCGGCAGAAGCTCTTTCATCAGGGTGTCGACGATCTCTTGATCACTCAGCGCCGCAATCGCTGTGGCGTTGTAGAAGTCGCTGGCAACGACGGACCCCTGAGGAGCACGACCACCCCAGAGATCCGTTTCATCTCCTTTCTGCAGCTGGTCGAGCATGAAGAAGGTGGCGCCCGAACCCTGCAATGGCGCAAAGCGCGAGAAGACATTGGCGGGATCGTCGACTTCGACATAGCGATCCAGCCACAACCGCACCGACACCACATCAATCGCTCCCAATGTGCCGGCAGCCACCAGCTCAGGTAGGGCTCCCGCACAGGACGGCGACTGCGCCATCAGAGCATTCATGCCATTAGAACCCACCGCCAGAACAACCGCATCCACATCGTCGATCACACTTGTTCGTCCATTTGCGGGCGAAAGGACCTCCACAGACTGGATCGCTGCTGCCTGGTGATCGAGATTGAGGCAAGTTGCCAGCGTGCCTCCCTGAACTGTGAGCTGACAACGGTCCAGCAAGCGTTCCGCCAATGGAGCGATCAACCGCTCTGCGATGGTCCCAGAACGAATCCAGCGCACATCGAAGGAGTCCTGATGCGCCAAGGCATAGTAATAGAGCAGCTCCATGGTGACGGCAGCGGATAAGTCTTCGGGTGGCTTGAACAGCCCCACCAGAAGGATCGGACGCAAAAACTCATTGATCATCCGCTCACTGATCTTCAGTTGGCGGAACAGCGTCAGCGCATCGATGGCGTCATAACGCCGGAATGTCGCCTCACTGCGATTGAGGTCAAGCATCGCCACCAAAAGCCCGGCGATACTTAATCGATCGGCAACTGGAAGGCGCTTGAAGTTCTTGACCGTCGCCATGGCCTGACCCAAAGGACTGGGGAGCTGCCACCCATCACCAAACACCGGTGCGGTGGCCTCCAAACCATCGGGAGACCAGAAGGCACTGGTCGTGAAGTCGGTAAACACATGCTCGAGCTCGAGCTCATGGGTTAGCGCATTGATGTTGGGGTAATCCCTCCAGAAACCACGGGTACCGGCTTCAAAAGGTTTGCCAGTTGCGGTGCGCATTGGCGTACGACCTGTTGGATCCGCCATCCCATCGATCAGGGTGACCCGCATGCCTGCTTCACAGAGGGCTTTCGCAGCACCCCAGCCCGCCCAGCCAGCACCGATCACCACGACATGGGAGGACTCAGCCTGGGTGACCATGGATTGCTCAGGCATCGAACCTTCAGATATCGAGTGAACCGTCTCCGCATCATGGAGCTCTGAGGCGGCAACGGTCGCCATCGCCACTGAGCAGAACGGCTCAATAGCGTTGTCTCGATTGTTCGAAACCATCCGATGAATCCCGACACAAGCGCACGCTGGCCTGTTCTTCTTCCCTTGGTGTTGTTCTTCGGGGGAATCGGTGCAGCGGCAGCGATGACTCAGTTGCTGGGATCGTTCTGAAATTCAGCTCGTCATCAGACCAATTTCAAGGCGTGCAGAACCTGCACTCGGATGCCTCCCAAGCGGACCCATGCCCGCAGTGCATCGGCTTTGCAGGTGTAGGGCCTCCAGTCGTCCTCATGAATACGCCGTTGAATGTGACGCACCACCCGCTCAGCAACAACACGGTCGCTTGGCACCTTCAGCACGACCTGCTGACCGTTGACCAAGAGCGTCTCAATCATTTTTAGGAGGTTTGATCAGCTCGCCGGTCTGCAACGACACCACAGCGAAGCTACCCACAAACACCAACGCGACCAAAGCCAGAAAGATTGCGGTGAGATTGCTGATCTCCAGCTGCCCGAGCATGAAGGCGAAAAGACCTGGCATCAAAAGCAGCGACAACGTCTGAACTTAAACCGAATGATCAGTGTTGAGAGTTCCCAGAACAACGCCGGCCATGGAAAAGCCGATCGCAAGCATCACAACGGTTTCGATCATGCGTTTTCACCAGAGGAGCTCGCGTTGAGCACGACAACAGATCGGGAGGGCTTCACCGTAGGTTGTGCCGAAGAGGCAGATAAATCATTGGACTGCCAGGTTGACGCTGCTGAACAACGGGTCGGATTTTTCACCCAGGAACTGCGGCCCATCACCAAACATCCAATTGAAGCAATGATGGCGGCAACCGATTGGCCTGTCTGTTCGATCGGCAACCGACGCCATGGGTGATCGCCATACAAGCGTCCACGGATCTGAACAGCCGCCTGGAATAGGCCGACCATCCGCCCATACGCCTTGAATCGGGCCGCCCGCGATCAAACACCGCATCAGACACACAAACACCCTCCACCTCTGCTTTTTAAAACGCAGCCAACAGGCAGGTTTCAGCCTGCATCACATCGACCCCGAAACCATCCAAGATTTGGCTCGCATCCTGAGCAAGCCGTTGTTGACGACGATCCACCTTCACCAATAACGCGGTTTGCATGGTGCCCATCTGCCGCAGCATTGACGAGAGTTCAACCGTGAACTCGACCAAGCGAGCCTGCGGAATGGTCGGCAACAGCACAAGGTCGGCAACAGCACAAGGTCGGCACCTGCTGAGAGATGTTTGCGTTCATCTTCATGGCTTCTGGCTTGACCATCCGTGATGATCACGTAGGCATGGCGCATGGCTTTCGCTGCTGCCTCGACTGGAACCACCTCAAACGGGTGAATTCCTCGGGCGGAGTAGGCGGTTGCGGAACGGTTGCGATCAGCGTCAACAACACATACCGATATGCCCCTTTAAGCCCATACACAGGCCAGATGATGACTGCTGCAGGTTTTTGGCACACCTCCCTTTTGGCCAAAAACAGTCAAAAACAGAATTCGGTCAAATGCGCGGAATGATCGCGTCGTTAGGAAAGAACTCCTCAAACACACAAATGCGGTCGGCCCAACGCGCCTCCACTTCCAAGCGCATTAAGCGGTTTCGCACCCACATCAATGTGTCCACATCAATGGGCTTATGAAGCTTATGTTGCTGTGCCTTCACCCAATCATCTTTGCTCTGAGAGCTGTTCATGACATCTAAAACCAAGTACCTACACGGTACGAACGGAGGCTTAATGCGCTAGCAGCTTCACACTAAGTAAGCATCAAAGAACACTTGATTGCGTGCGAACTGTTCACAATGGCAACAACTTAATGGAAGCTTTGAGTCCACAAACAAACCGTCAGAGCTTGAACCGCCAGATCGGTAGCCGATCCATCATTCCGTCACTCCAATCAGCGCCAAGATGAAATCAGTTCCTGAAACGCTGAGATGACGCAAACCACTACCTACTCCACTCTATTGCAGTCCATCACCAAGGCGGCTCAAAAAACGCCGCAACTCAAACCTCGCCCGGTGCATACACCGCCAAACGGGCGCAGAAGCAATTGAATGAAAACCGCTGGAATGCATCCAAGCGGGGTTATTCAGGCCTGGGCTAAACAAAATTGCAGCTGTGTAACAGCACGAACGACACGTGGGTTCATATCGCCTCTATAAAGGATGTGTAGCAACAGCTACGAAACTACGTTCACCCCGCCGTAGGCGAGGCGCAGTTCGATTCAGGCCATGGAACGGGGACCTGAGCTTGCTTCGAGGAACCCATCATGACCCTGACCTATCGCGGCCAGAAGTACACCAAGAACAACGCAGCTGCTTCCAGCAACCAGCGTTCTGTGCTCGTTTATCGCGGTCAGAAAGTCGCTCGCTGACAACAGCACAAAACCTTCGCTCAAGTCCCGCCTAGGCGGGACTTTTTTTATGGCTGTTTCGTCGTGGGATCAGGATGCTTGGCTTTCCAACGTTCAAACCAAACCGCCACACCCAAGGAGATACCGATAGCGATGCCTGCACCGATGCAGACGACCCCAAATTCCACTGGCATGCAATCACCCCAATTAGATCTCAATCATCGGACAAGACCGATCAGAAGTCGCGATCCATCGCTAAGCATTGGTTTCTTTAAGGCGTGCTGGAACGATGTTCCTAATTCATAATTCGCACGAACAGGCCAATCTCCTGGCATCAGCACTGGTGCAAGTCCACAGAGTTGAAGGCCACTGGTACACGTCTTTTCAACAGGACCTTGCCCACACCCTTTTCCTGAGGCTGCTTGACGCTGAGATCAACTTCTCCGGCCATCCCGGAATTGAGGTTGAAACGTTGGCAGAGACGTTGACACAAGCATCGGAGCGCCAAGAGCTGCTGGAACTGCTGATCGCCTTCGAAATGCTTTGCAATCCGATCCCGGAGACGTTGAGTAGGGACATTGATCATTGGGCCAACGCACTGAACATCAACGGCGAGATCCTGAACCTCGCCAGGGAATTGGCACAGAACGCCATCACCCAGGCAACAACAGATTTTTACCGCTGCAACTGGATCGGAGAAGGCGATGATCAAAGCGATCCCGTCTTTCAGGATCTCTTGAAAAAATACGGTGATCACGCCTATGGCTTATGTGTCACGGCTGATCCTGATGAGTTTGCACGCTGGGACAACCTCAAACACTGTTCCCAGGGCAGCCTTGGACGCAGTCTCTGGGAGTTTTACCAATCAAGAGGATTCAAACTTCCCGGTGAACTGGGGGCCGGCAACGCAGCGCTCGCGCATCACGACTGGATCCATCTAATTGCTGGGTATGACACCACCCCCATCGGAGAATTGGAAGTCACAGCATTCATGGCTTCCTCCAGCCGCTCAAAGGGTGCAACCCTGGGATTTATTGGAGCAATCAGCATCTTGGAAACTGGGTTGCTGCATAGCTTCTACGGCGCCGACAAATTTGGGAGAGCGCTCTCAGCCGATGATGGAATTGAGCGTATCGCTCAGGCAATCAGCAGAGGCAAAGCCTGCAATGTCGACCCGCTCATCAACCTTGACTATTTCAAGTATGCAGACACACCGCTAACAAACATTCAGAAGGCTTGGTGGAGCTGAGTTAGTTCACCAAGCGTTGATACGCTTCATTAACGCGGCGAAAAGCCTCTGCCGAACCGCCAAGGTCGGGATGGTGCTGTTTCACCAATTTTCGGTGAGCCTGCTTGATCTCGGTGAGTGACGCGTTGGAGTCCAACCCGAGGACATCTAAAGCTGCAATCCGTGGATCACGGGGATGTCCAAAGTCCACACGATCTGTTCGCCTTTGATCACTTCGCGTGCGACGTCCCTGCCGCTTGGAGCTGAATTGTTCCTGTTGCTGACGCAGCTGTTCAACCACCCGTCGTGGATCCTCATCGAGCCACTCGCTGGCCCGAACGCCGAACATCGCAAACGCCGCGAGGACTGCCGTTGTTTGTTTGCTCGCCTTGGATCCAACCGCTACCCGAAGATCAGTCCCTAAACCAGGAACCAGACGATCGAGTCGCTGTTCAAGGGTCAGATGAGAGGGAAAACTGCTGCGGTTGAGCTGATCAATCAAAGACTCCAACCCGCGCTGACGCAGGACACTCCATCCCGGCTGCTGTGCAAGGGACTGCCCCCAAGCCTGCACCTGGTGGCTGCTGATGCGCGGCGGAGCTTGGGCCGATGGCTCGCTCCAAGAGCGGTGGGAAGTCGATTCGGTTCGGAAGCGTTGGCGTTGCTGCCGCTGCAATCGGTCCAACTCACGGTTGAGCCGCAACACGTCACGTCGAAGGGCATCGTTCTCGGCCAGCAACGCCTCAACATTGCTGGTGACCCGTTGTTCAGAACGTCCTCCAGACCAGTGACGCGGATCAAAACCCAAAGCGTTTCTCCCGTCTCACCACGGCAACAGCTCACCATTGGCATGCCAGAAGCTGCCGCTGTTGGCCATGGTCAAGGCATCAATCCGTGCCAACAGACCCTCCACCGCCTGCTCCGGGTGAATACCACTTGGATTGAACTTGATCATCCGAGTACGCACCAATCCAGGATGCAAAATTGCAACGGCGATGCCGAGTGGCTCCAGATCAATCGCCAATGATTTTCCGGCCATGTTCAGGGCCACCTTCGACATCCGATAGCCATAGGAACCTCCGGATGTGTTGTCATCGATGGAGCCCATACGGCTGGTCATCAACACCAACTTGGCACCACGGGGCATCTGATTCACCAAAGCCCGGGCGAGCAGCAGAGGAGCAAGGGCATTCACCTCAAACTGCCGGCGGATTCCAGTGGGATCCAGATCGGTCAACCCCATCGACTGCAGGATACCGGCATTGAGGATGACGCCATCTAGCGACAAGCCCGTCAAGCGGTGAACCAGATCATCGATGCATTGGCTGTCACTCAGTTCAAGGCCGGCTTCAACACGCACCCCTAGGTGCTCCAGTCCATCACTGCTTTGACGGCAGACAGCCACCACCTCCTCTCCCCGGGCCTTGAGCTGACGGCAGTATTCCAACCCGATCCCACGGTTCGCGCCGGTGACCAGGAACGTCGACATGGGGAAATTTCAGCCACCGCCATCCTGCCGGCTCTTCCATCGATCCAC
>Ga0189289_10277_pt1 | contig 34110 bp, 24 predicted proteins | sample UW106minimetaG_FD_130313 | JGI IMG/M metagenome (GOLD analysis project Ga0189289, IMG submission 130313) | Marine microbial communities from the Costa Rica Dome - UW106 mini metaG | ecosystem: Environmental > Aquatic > Marine > Oceanic > Photic zone | place: Costa Rica: the Eastern Pacific...
ACTGTGCTTGAGGCTTGCTCGCGCTGATGCGCCGTAGTCCTCAAAGCGGCCATCAGAAAGCTCAGGAAAGAGCGTGAGGATTTCATCCCGCGTGGCCTGATCTAAGGCTTTCCAGCCCTGTTCTCCTGGGTGGAAGCTCTCAGATGGCGCACCCTCGGCCCAGATGATCTCATGGGTATCAAAGAGGATGTGGAAGTACTCCACCTCGCCGCTCTCATCCCGGAGGATGGAGTGGTCATTCACAAGCGACTTGGCTGTGGCCAGCACTTCCTCCTCCCCAAAGAGCATCTCTGCCTGCCAGCCTTGCAGCAGCATGCGGTGCTGTGGACTGACACGCAGGTCTCGGCTGTTCCCGAGCGCGCCCTTGCGGATCAGGATCGGGGCGAAATATCCAGTCGCGGGCACCTTGGATGACCCTATCCAACGGATCGGCTGATATCCGTGGTCCATCGTGAGAACCAGATCACCCGCGACTAGGCCTTCGATGCAGCGGTCCCCACTTACCGTTGCGATCCGAGTGCCAGCGGTGAAGCAGACGACGATACCTGCATACAGAGCTCCTGCGACATCGTTTTCGTGAGGCGCGTAAGTGCCGCTTGCTGTATAAGTTTCACCGGCCTCAAAATCTCCAACAAGAAAATACCCAATAATTTCAGTAGTACTGGTCACGTCTCCATTGCGGTCTTGATCAGCGACTAATTCATAGACTTTTCCAACAACATTTCCGCCGGCATCAGTTACGAGCACCCGCGAAATGGTACTGGCATCCATGCCGTCAAATGGCCCACCAGAGATTACTTGGTCATCCGTAATATTACTTCCACCACCACCTGCTCCATCGTTTAGATGGGTATCTTCGCCTCCGCCTGTGCCTTCATTCACTGTGACCAAAGCGCCAGAGGAAGGATCGAAAGTGAAATTTCCAACATCAGTTACGCGATCGGGCGCAGTCGCCGAGCCTAATGCGCTAAAGTAAAGGAACGTGTTGTTGCCAACTGCCATATTGAACACCTCATATTGTCGCCGGCGTCAGTGTCAGCAATGCCTAGTTGGCCCTGCCTCAGGTCACTCGAGGGCGCTGCGCATACGTCGTCTCGGACCTCGAGTGTTTGCAGGCCAGAGCGCTCTCTTTGTTCTAGGAGAAGCCGTCAAATTCGAAGCTCGTACATAGGCTTAACTCGCTGAAATATTTAGCAGTGAGCCTTCTTCCGCGCGAACGAACCCTCGGATAGAGCCGATGTCCGAAAGTATAGAATCGGTAGGTTTTGCGCTCAGTCCTGCATTTGCAAGGGCGACTGTTCTCATCCCAGATACAATAGACAGCTTAAGCGGTGCTTGCTGCCCGGGATATTCTCAATTGAGAGGGGAAAATCTCAGACATTCCAGTCTATGTATCGAGAAGCTGAATGTGCTGCGAATAGCTTCGGAAATTGCAAGATTCACTGTAGAGGGCTGGCGCTCATCTACAGTTTCTCCGGCAGCGCTGAGGTGAAGTTCGCTTTGGTTTTTACTTGTAACAACCAAATTTTAGCCAAAAAAATGCTCCGCCAAAAGACTGGCGGAGCCGCCCATTTTCAACATTTACCGCAAAGTTTGGGCTGCAAGGGCAGCGTCCTTTCTTTGCCATCTGGCTGGCCCGAAGGCCTACGTCCAAAGCTGTGGCTTAGATCGCGCTTTCGATCCAGCTTTTCAGCGCGGCCTTTGGGGCGGCGCCGGTCTTGTTGGAAACGGCTTGGCCGTCCTTGAACAGGAACAGAGCAGGGATGCCGCGCACATGTAGCGAAGCGGCCGTATCCATGTTTTCGTCAACGTTGACCTTCACGATCTTCACCTGGCCGGCCATCTCGTCGGACAGCTCTTCCAGCGCGGGGCCAATCTGCTTGCAGGGGCCGCACCATTCGGCCCAGAAATCGACGACAACGGGAATTTCAGACTTCAGAACTTCTGCTTCGAAGTTTGCGTCAGTGGCAGCAACGGTCGCCATGGGCGTCTCCTAAGTTCGGGTGCGCCGGATCGGGCGCGGATGTGCGGGCGCGCGGGGTGCGCGTCTGTCAGGGGCAGAACCTATGAACGCGGCCCGCCCGGGTCAAGGCAAGCCGGCCCGCGACAGCGCTTCATCTGCAAGGTTGCGCGGAATTGACATCACTGTGGTGGTTTTCGTCCATAGGATTGCAAGCGCGATGGTGTGATCAGGGTAGATGGCCGAAAGGGCTGCGCCATAGGCCCCCATTTGGCGCAGAAGCCCTTCGGGCACTGCGCCAGGGTCGCCAGGCACCTGAGCGTTTGATTTGTAATCCACCGCAAGCACGGTGTCTTCGCGGATCACAAGCCTGTCAATAATGCCGTGAACCGGCCCGATCTCGGGCAGGGTGGCCGCAAAGGGCACCTCCGCCAGCGTGCCGGGCTCAAAGAGATGGGACAGGCCCGGCGCATCAAGAACTGCCAGCGCCTCTGCTGTCAGCTCCGCAACAAGGCTGGGCGCCAGCTCCGCGTCGAAACTGGCCAGCAGGGCCGGGGCCTGCTTTGCGCGCAGCGACGGATCGATTTCTGGCAGCAGCTCCAGCAGGTGGTGCAGGGCGGATCCGCGCCGCATCGCTGCCTCACTGTCAAGCCCATCGCCCGGCAAGGCTTTGGCGCCGCCCAGATCAGAGGGTGCTTTGGGGGCAGGGGGGCGCGTGGGCGGAACAATCGGATCCAACGCATGGGGCGGCAGAACGGGCCCGTCCGATGGATGCCCTGTCGCGCTTTCGGCAGGCTCAGAGTCAGATCCGGAAGTTGGCCCCACCGGCCAGCCCGTCCCACCCAGCCGCATCCCTTGCCCAGCAGGCGTTTCAAGACGGTCCACGGGCAGCTGCTGCAAAGCCTCCTCCACATGGGGCAGCCAGCACTTCTTTTCTTTCATTGGTTTGCCAGCCCCGCACAGGATCAGCCAATTCTCAGCCCGGGTCATGGCGACATAAAGAAGGCGCAGCTCTTCGGCCCAAACGGCTTCCTGTGCAGCGCTGAGGGCTGCCTCCATATCTGCCGTCATCTGCCCCTTCTGATCTTTCCAGAGTGGCAGGCCCGCGCCGTTGGGCAGCAGCTCTGATCGGACCGACTTGGCCGCGCTGCGGATGGTATCGGGCAGGATCACAATGGGCGCTTCGAGCCCTTTTGCGCCATGCACTGTCATGACGCGCAAGGCCGTCCCGGCGCCTTCTGCCTGGCGTTTGATCTCTGCATTGCCGGTTTCCATCCAGGCGAGGAACGCTGTCAGGCTGGCAGCTTCTTCCTGCTCAAAGCTCAGGGCCTGGGCCCGCAGCGCATCCAGCCCATCCTCTGCTTCCGGGCCCAGACGGGCCATGAGGCGTGCGCGCCCCTTGTGCCGCACCAGCAGACGGTCAATCAGATCAAAGGGGCGCAAAAAATCCGCCGATCCCAGCAAATCGCGCAGCACGGACACCGCTTGGCTGTCGGGATGGCCGTCGCGCAGCGCCGCCCAGAGCGGCAGAGACTCGCCGCGCCCCTGTGCCAGCCTGTGCACCGCATCTGCAGACCAGCCAAACAGCGGGCTGCGCAGGATCGCCGCAAGAGAGAGATCATCCTCTGGCGTATCGAGAAACTTGAGCGTTCCCAGAACATCCTGAACCGCCAGCTCCCCCTCCAGCTTGAGCCTGTCTGCCCCGGCCACGGCGATGCCCCGGGCCTTGCAGGCATTGATGATGGCATCGAACAGGCCGTTCTGGCGGCCTTGCACCAGGATCAGAAAATCGCCCGCGTGGATGGGCCGTGCCCCGATCGAACCGTCCTTGGCGCGCAGGGGCAGCATCTCTTCGGCAATCATGCGGTGCACTTCGTCTGCGATCTGGCGGGCCAGCACAAAGCGGGCCGATTCCTGGCTGACGGCGTCGATCGGCGCAAACCAGGGCTGCGCGATGGCTGTCTTTTCCGTCTCAAGCGCAGGCCAGAGGTCGACCCGTCCGGGCAGGTCTTCCCAGAAGGCGGCATGACGGGGCGGGCCGCCGATCGCCTGGGCTGTGCCTTCGGTATTAAACACCGCGTCTACCGCTTGCAGGATGGGCGCAGCAGAGCGGAAAGAATGCTCCATCACACCGCTGTGCAGGCTGCGCCCGACATGGGTGTGCGCGGCCTCGAAATGCGCGCGCATTTCCTTGAAGCGTGTCGGGTCAGCCCCTTGGAAGGAATAGATTGACTGTTTGAAATCCCCGACCACGAAAAGGGTGCGCGTGGGACTATCGGGATCGGGGTCACCGGAGGTGAAATCTTCAGTAAGCTTGGCGATGATTTCCCACTGACGGGGCGCGGTGTCCTGCGCTTCGTCGACCAGCACGTGAGAGATCCCGCCATCCAGCTTGTAGAGCACCCATTCCGCGATGCCCGGGCTGTGCAAAAGCCGGTGGGTGTGTTCGATCAGATCGTCGAAGTCGAGCACGCCGCGCGCGCGCTTTGCGGCATCAAGGCGTTTCAGGAATGCGGCTGCGAAAGCGTGCAAGGCCACCATGCGCTCCATGGCACGGTACCCTTTGCGCAGGGCACTGGCTTCTTCGGCGCGGTCGAGGAGCGCTTCAAATGCCGGCAGAAGGGGGCCGAGACAGGTTTTGCCGCCTTGGGTGATCGGGCTCTTGCGGCGTGTCCCGGACTTGGTCAGGGCCACATCCAGAAGCATCTCCAGCTTCTGATCGGGGGCGGCGGCGGCCGCTGAGGCAAGCTTTGCCCCCAGTTTGATATCCGTGACTTTCTGCGCGCCGGCCAGTGCATCGGCCATCTGTTGCAGTTGCGTATCCAGCCCCACCGTCACGAGGTGTTCGTATGCAGAGCCCGCATGCACATCGGCCACCGTTCCGATGCGCGCGGCCAGCTCTGCCCGGCTGGGGGCCTGCGCCATGGCCTTGCGCTCCCGGGAGATCGCTGCGCACAGGCCCAGCATATCAAGGCTGGTGACATGGGTGGCGCAAGCGGCAAACAGGGCGCTGTCCTTCCGGGCGGTTTCATTGAGCACGTCCCGCAGCAGCGCGTCCGCCCCCCGGTCATCCAGCTCGCGGAAGGCTGGGGTAACGCCTGCCTCCACGGGGAAACGGCGCAGCAGACCTGCGCAGAAGGCATGGATGGTCTGGATGCGCAGCCCGCCGGGGGTTTCGATGGCGGCAGCAAACAGGCGCCGGGCCCGGGGCAGGATCGCGCCCAGCCCGGTGTCTGGAACGCCCAGGTCGGCGAGGGCCTGGCGCAGGGCGTCATCGGGCAGCATGGCCCATTCCCCGAGCCGGTCGAACAGGCGATTTTGCATCTCTGCTGCAGCGGCCTTGGTGTAGGTCAGGCATAGGATGGATTGCGGATCGGTGCCCTGCAGCAGCAGGCGCGCCACCCTGTCTGTCAGCACACGGGTCTTGCCTGCGCCCGCATTGGCCGACAGCCAGGTTGAAACGTCGGGCCGGGCGGCGCGCACTTGGCGGGCGCTGGCCTCATCGCGCATGGGTGCGGGTTCGCTCATCCCACATCCTCCGGGTCAAACGGATCGGACTCGGTCCACTCCCCGTAGCGGGACAGGTGATCATAGTCGGAACTGTCGGTTGTTTTCTCCATGGCTTGGCGGGCCTGATAACCTTGGCTGCGCTGGTCATAGAGCGCCATCAGAGCCAGAAAGCCCGTCCATGTATCTGCGACGAGGTCATCTTCCTTATCATACCGTGCGATGTCCGTGTCCGTGCGGCTGCTGCCAAGGCCGATATAGCCCATGGTGCTGACCGTAGCCGGGCCGGGCCCGATGATGCTTTCGAAGGCCCCGCCTTCCAGCATGGCGGCTTGCAGGGGCAGTTGCTTGGTGAATTTCACTACCTGAGCCCGGCTGGGCTGCGTTGTCTTATAGTCGAAGATTGCGAATGTGCCGTCGGACAGCCTGTCGATCCGGTCGGGCTGGGCGGTGAGGGTGATCGGGCAGTCTGGTGGCCGCCATGAAATGCGTTGCTCCACCACTTGCGGGGTGCCGCCTTGGGCCCGCGCCTGTTCTCGTCCCGAGAAACTGGGCAGTGCCACGCGGAACTGGGCCAACCACAATTGCCCCAAGGCCGGATCGATCTGTTGGTTCTCAAGGGCCTGTTCCATGGCTTGCGACAGGGCGTCGATCCCGGCAGGGCCGTCTGGAAAGGGGGTGCCATCGCGGATCACGGCAGCCATCGCATCATGCAGCAGCATGCCGCGCACACGCGCATCGGCTACGGGCACAAGCGGATCGAGCGGATGCAGGCGCAGGATCTTGCGGGCATAGGTTTCGTAGGGGTTGCGGATGAGCCGCTCCACCTGCGTGACGGCGATTGCGGTTGGGCGCTGCTCTGTCGGAGGGCGTGGGGCAGGGCGTGTCGCCCGCGTCAGGCCAGCCCGTTCCGGCGCATCCATCGCTGCCACTTCCAGATCGCCAAGCTGTGCCGCCAGGCTCAGCCAGCGCTGGCCGCGTGCGCGCATCTCTGCCAAAGCCTGTGCGCCATCCGCGCCCAGCCCGCCCAGCAGGTTGGTCAGCCGGTTGAGCCAGCGTGACGGCACGGTTTCAGCCTCATCCCCCCGTTTTGCACGCGTCAGGATCACCGATGTGCCCGCAACGGCTTGCTGGAAATCATGGGCCGACAGGCCAACCCGCCGCTCTGGGGACAGCAGGCCCAACGCCGCCCGCATTTTGCGATTGAGCCAGGGATCGGGGCCGGGTTGTTCGGGCCAGCCCTGTTCGTTGAGCCCGCCCAGAACGACGATATCGGCGCTCTGCACGCGGGCCTCCAGCGTGCCGAGAATGATCACGCCGGGATGGCTGTCAATGCTGCGGCGCACCTCGCGCCCTGACATCAGGCTGGTGACAAGCCGTCCGTAATCGGCAGCGTTCAGGGTACCGCCGTGGGGGGCGGCCTCGGTGAGTTCTGTGATCAGCGCAAGCGCGTCGACCCCGGCCTGTTCTTCCCAAAGCGCCCCGCTTCCTGTGCCTTCGGGCCCTGCGCAGAGCGCCTCGGCCCGAGCCCTGTGACTGGCCAAGCGCTGCGTCACCGCAACAGCTGCGCCGGCCTCGGACCGGGGGGCGGACAGAACAATGTCTTCGAGCCAGTCAAGCCAGACTTGGCGGAGCGGTTCTGAGCGCGCCCACTTGGCCAGTTGCGCGCCGGTGGGTTGGCTATAGCCATCTCTGCGCAGGCGCCGTTCCACATCGCGCAGCCACAGCAAGTGCTGCCCGCGCGATATCCGCGGGCTTGCGGTGCAGACAAGCGGGTTTTTCAGCAGGCCCAGGACCCGGGCAAGCGCCGGGCGCTCCTGCTCAAGGGCAGCGACCTCCCGGAGGAGGCGGCCCGGTGCGGATTGGTTGAGGGGCAAGCCTGCAGAATCGTCTGGCCGGATGCGCCAGCGATCGAGGGCTGTGCTCACTTGGCGGGTCAATCCCCGGTCGGGCGAGATCAGCGCCACTGTTTTGCCCGCCGCAACTGCTGACCGCATGGCCATGGCGATGGCCTCTGCTTCGTCGCGCGGGGTGGGGGCTTCGATCAGGCTCAGCCCTTCGGTGGCGCGGGCCAATTGCGGCCGCAATGCGGGCCCGTCGGACAACCATTGGTCTGTAACCGGGGCGGGCCGCAGCGCCAGTGACACCAACCTGTTGCGCTCGGGGACCGCAGGGGGGGTGTCTGTCCAATGGCGCACGTCATCCGGCGCAAGGTTTAGGCTGCGCAGCAAGCCCCGGAAACGGGCTTGCGGGTGATCCTCGGGCACGGGGCCGTGGGGGCTGGCGTCGAGGCTTTGCCATACGTGCTCGGGCTGATCGAAATCAAAGCCGGGCAGCACAAAGCCGCCTTGCGGCAAGGCGGCGACGGCTTCCATGAACAGACGCGTCGCCCCGCGCGAGGCCGTGGAGCCGGCCACAAGCACCGGATCACCGGGTGGGGAGGCTTGCCACCCCTGCTGGACAGCCATTACGGCGGCCCGCAACCGCGCCTCGGCACCGGGCAATTGATCGGGCCTGTGGGCGTAATCCGCCATGGCTTGCAACAGCAAACGTGACCGCTGCCAATGTTCGGCATGGGCGCCCATATCGAGGCTGTCCAACGCCGCAGGATCCACGCCTTCACCGGCCATTTCGTCCATCAGCGCGGTCAGGGTTTCGGCCAGATCCGGCAGGGCGGCCCGGGGGGCAAGATCCGGGGCGCGTTGCAGCAGCTGCGACAGAGCCTCGGTCAGCTCCAATCGGATTTGAAGCGGCGGCGTGACCGGCCGCAACCCGGCCGCCTGTGGCAGGTGGGGGATCTGCTGCAGCGTCTTGATCCGGGGCATCAGGCACGGGCTGCGCTGTTGGTACAGCGCGGTCAGGCGCCGCTCCATGCGTTGGGTGTTGACGAAAACCGTCACGCGGGCGATCGCGGCCTGGGGCTGGCCGCTGAGCCTCTGATCCAGTCCGGCAATCAATTGCTCTGGGAAATCTACCCCGGCGGGCAGGCCGAAAACCCGGGGGCCCGTATCGGAAAACAGCTTAGTCACTGGCGGCCCCCGCGGTGCGCAAGAGATCCTCTGCAAGGGCAATCGAGGTGGGCTGGCCCACATCAACCCAACGGCCTTGATAGATCAGCCCGAACAGACGCTTGCGCTGCAAGGCAATATCCCAAGCCGCATTCAGCGAGACGGGGCCTTCAGGCAGGCCTTCCAGTATAGCGGGATCAATCACCTGCGCCCCCGTGTAGATGTGGCCGGGCCCGCGTGTCAGCCGCCCGTCGCTGGCCATCGTGAAATCTCCGGCCCCGGCATGGCCAAGGGCGTTGGTGGGCGGCACCAACAGCAAAAGTGCATCCATCTGCGCGGGTTGGAACGCTGCCTCAAGAGCGCCGAGCGGGTTTGGCCCTGACCAGACAGCGTCTGAGTTCAGTGTGATCACAGGGCCGGGGCCGAGGCTCGGCAAGGCATTGCGCAGCCCGCCTGCGGTTTCCAGAACCTCCGGATATTCATGCAGCACCGTTATGTCGGGCCGGTTCGCGAGATGGTCTTGGATCATCTCTGCCCGGTAATGGGCATTGGCCACGATGCGGCGTGTGCCCTGTGGCCCGGAAAGGGCAAGGGCGTGATCGATCAGGGGCTGTCCTGCCACGTGAACGAGGGGTTTGGGGCGGTCCTTGGTGAGCGCGCCCATGCGGGTGCCAAAGCCAGCAGCAAATAGCATCAAGGGCAGGGGGGTGGTGCTCATCCTGCCTCCAGCTGGGCGATGTAATCTGGTGTCGGTGCGGGCAGGCCCTCTGCCGCTTTGCGCAAGGTGGACAGGTCAGGATGGGCAAGACACGCCTGCAGGTGATCCCAAACGCGGGGCATCAGCGGCAGATAGCCATGCTTGCCATCGCGCTTGCTGAGCCGGGCAAACACGCCGAGGATCCGCAAATTGCGCTGGGCCCCGAGGGCGGCATAGGCCCGGCGGAACTCTGCGGGATCATGGCCTGTTGCCTTCAGAAAGCGCGTCACCATTGCGTCCTCCACCGCCGGGCTGACATCGCGGCGCGCATCCTTGAGCAGAGATACAAGATCATAGGCGGGGTGGCCCGCGACCGCATCCTGATAATCCAGCAGCCCCACCGCATCAGGCCCATGACCGCCCAGCCAGATCAGGTTGTCCGCGTGGTAATCCCGCAGGATCAGCACGTCCTGCATGGGTGCAAGCCCCTCTAGCGTGGTGCGCAAGCTGTCTTGCAGCGCGGCGCCAGCGCGGCTTTCGGGGGCGTACCATGCGCTGATCAGAGACGTGAGCTCTGCCATCACCTGGGGTGTGAAACGCTGCAGAGACTTGGGTGGCGGGGTGCGGTGCAGGGCAACCAGCACATCGGTAGCATCGGCGTAGCGGTCTTCTTCCAGCTCTGGTTGCGCTGCGAGCAGCCGGCCAAAAAGCGCATCCCCAAGATCTTCTAAAAGCAACAGGCCGCTGGCTGTGTCCGCCGCGATGAGTGCCGGGGGGCGGAGGCCCATGCGGCGCAGGTGCTCGGTGAGGGTGATAAACGCCCCCATGGCCGTATCCTTCTCGGGCGGTGCATCCATCAGCACGCAGCCTGTGCCGTCTGCCCGTTTCACACGCAGGTAGCGGCGGTTTGAGGCGTCGCCCGCCAAAGGGGCGATCCGGCTGTTTGCCCAGCCACAGCGCGCGATAAAGGCTTGGATCACGGCGCTGCGCGCGGATTGGTCAGGCATCTGGCGCCTCCTGCCCCAAAAGACGGGGGAGGCGGTTTTGCCAGCTCTCGGACGGGTGGAATTCGGCGATGCGTCCGCTTTCAGGGCTCGATAGGGCAATGTGGAGGCTGTCGGCCGGCGTCAGATCGCCCAAGCGGTCGGGCCACTCTACAAGGCAGATATCTGTGCCAAACGCGTCTTCGAGACCCAGCTCAAAGGCTTCGTCCGGGTGTGACAGGCGATAGAGGTCCACGTGCCAGACATCCCCCACATGGGTTGGGTAGGTCTGAACCAGCGTAAACGTCGGTGACGGGATATCCTCGTCGCGGTTTTCGCGGGCCAGCAGCGCGCGGATCGCGGCCCGGGCAAGGTGGCTTTTGCCGGCCCCGATTGGCCCGCTGAGCAAAACCGTATCACCCGGCTGCAACAGCGCCGATAACCGCTCGCCGAGGGCGGCCGTCGCGGCGGCATCTGGCAGGACAAGAAGCTTGGGGTTGGAGGGCAAAGGGCGCATGCCGACACCTTAGCGGAGCCTTGAGGCGACCCCAATCGGATATCGCTCAAGCAAGGCCGGAAAATTCGCTGGATTTTTCAGGCTGAAAGGGAGCCGCGCGGTGAGGCTTCGGTCCCCGTCGGCTTGTTGACCAGCTTTGGGGCCTTTGCGGCTCGGTTCGGCGAAAAGCCAACCAGACGGGCATTGCCGGCCAATGGGGCAACCCGGCAAACCAAGCTGCGCCCGGATTTGAGTCGAACCGCGATCCTTTCCGGCTCTGATCGGTTTTGATCCAGCAGTGCGCTGCGAATATCGTCCCAGCCATCGTTCTTGCGGCATTCCGCGATCCAGCGCGTCAGGACCGTATCCGCGCTGACTTCTTCAAGCTGTGAGGAGGGATCGTCGCCCCACAGTTTGTGATAGGCGGCATTGGCCATGATCATTGTCCGCGTTGCGGAAAATACAGCGATGGCTTCGTCCACGGAGTCCAGAACGGCCTGACCCAGCTCCAACTCCTCGCGGAAGCTGCGCGTCAGGGAGATTTCAGCCGAAATATCCTCGAAAAGGAAAGCGATGCCACCATTGGGATGGGGTTGACCGTTGACGCGGAAAGTCTGGCCTGTGGGCAACAACCAATCTTCAAGGTAGCTGCCATCTTCTGCCGCGCGTTCCAGAGAGGCGATCTTGTCGCGCCAGCTTTTGTAATTTTTTGGTTCTGGCATGCGCTGCTTGTTGCGCAAGGCATCCAGAAATTCGGAAAGGTGCGGGCGCGTTGCAAGCTGGATCGGCTCCAGCGTGGTCAGATCGATCAGGGCCGGATTGAAAAGGGCAAGTTGCCGGTGCTTGTCAAAGATCGCGAGGCCCGTGGGCAAATCGGCAAAGGTGCGCGACAGGGTCTGAACGAACTCGTGTAGGCTTTGCTCCGCGCGCACAAGCTGATCATTGGGCGTGGCGTACCACATGGTCAGCTCGCCCCGGGGCCGCCCGATCACGTCAAAAGTGCGGGCTGGCGAGGCATTGACAGAAGGCAGCACAAGGCGCGCGCTCTCTACGCTGGGCTCTTCCGATAGGGCGCGGTCTGAAAACAGTTTTGGCAATGGCCAGCCCAAAAGCGCGTCCCCGTCGGCGCGCTCCCGGGCAACATCCAGATAGGTCTGATTGGCCCATCTGATCGCGCCTGTGGCGTCTTCCTGCCAGATCAGAATGGGGGCGTCGTCTACTATGCCTTGCAGCAGGTCGAGCTCATGGTCGAAAGCATCGAGGGTCGCGGGCTCGATTTGGGGTGGCATGCTTGTAGAAGGCAAATTCTCAACAGTCAGCCGGCACTGTGTTTCAGTGCAGATTATCGTGAGCGTGGCGCCTGAAGCACTGTCCCGCAGCACCTCTGAGCCGCCGCCAGAAAGATCATTCAGGCGATCTGGGAACTCTGGAAAAACCGGGCGCAGAACCTCCGCAAGCCTTTCTGCAGACCGCAAGCGCCGCGGCCCTGTCGCCAGCAATCTGCGGGCGGGCTGTGTTGCATCAATCATCCGGCCGTTCTCAAACAGAAAGGCAATCGGCGTGGCGGGGACTACAGGTTCGGCGACCCTCTTTTCGGCACGCTTGAAAATCTGTTGCAGCATTGCCAACAGGCCGAGCGCCGTGACGGAGGCCGCCAAGGCGCAGAGCAGTGCCAATTGCCACGACAAAGAAACGATCAACGGTAACATTCCCAGCTTTGTAGCGAGGGTGCTGCAGTCAAATTAACACGGAGTTAACACAATCTCTGATTGTATCACCAAAATCGAATTGTGTTGCGCAGTTTCTGAATAGGTGTGCTGTGCCAGGATATCATGCGCGCACTGGGAAGGCCCTTGAGAGGCCTGAGAGGCCGCCTCATGGGCGAGACATTACCCGACCGGAATGGGCTGGTTTTCCCCTAGCCCGGTATCTTCCTCGCCGGGGACGAGGTTTTCACGGGCCCAGCTTACATCCACGACAGCGCCACTCTGTCGGCTTCGGAACGGACCTGTCACCTGGCCATCGCCCGCGTTGGCGAAGGTGACATTTGCGCCGGTCCGTTCCAGCAATGTCTTGGCGATGAACAGCCCAAGCCCCATCCCTTCATAGCCCGGGCGATCTGTCTTGTCGGATGGCTGTTCGCGGGCCCGCATGAACGGATCCCCGATCCGGCCAAGCAATTGGGGTGGAAAGCCTTTGCCGTCATCCACGATGGTGATCCGGATGCGGTCGGTGCCCCAGCGCGCCCTGATCCACACATTTGCAGTGGAAAAATCCACGGCATTCTGCACCAGATTGCGCAGGCCGTGGATCACCTCGGCCTTGCGGATGATCGTGGGCTGCTCGCTTTCTCCGGTGGCGCTGGGCGCAAGGTCGAAATGGATCTGTTTTCCCCGGCCTTGATGCGGCTCGGCGGCTTCTCGCAAAACGGAGTCGAGCGGCGCCCGGCGCATGTGCAGATCATCCTTACCCGCCCGCCCCATCGAACGCAGGATATCGCGACAGCGATCAGCCTGATCGCGGATCAGCTTGGCATCCTCTAAAAGCTCACCGCGATCTTCGAGCTCATCCATCAGCTCGGCACTGACCAGTTTTATAGTGGCAAGGGGCGTGCCCAACTCATGAGCTGCAGCCGCAACCACGCCGCCCAAATCCGTCAGCTTCTGCTCGCGGGCCAAGGCCATCTGGGTGGCAAGAAGCGCATCTGACATGGCGGTCATCTCATCACTGACCCGCCGTGCATAAACGGCCAGAAACATGACGCCGATCACGATGGCCACAAGAAAGCCGTATCGAAAGATGTTCGGCATGCGCATGACAAAGCCCATATCCGTGCGCAGGGGTTGGAACTGGAAAGCGAGGATCGTCATCAAGACAACCGCCAGCCCGCCGATGATCAGAGTAGACCGAAGGCTGAGCGCCGTTGCCGCAATCGAGATGGGCGCAAGAACAAGAAGGGCGAACGGATTGTTGAGCCCGCCGGTGAGGTAAATCAAGAAACACAGCTGTGAGACATCGAAAACCAGGGTCAACAGCGCTTCGCGTTCAGAGAGGCGCTTGTTTTCTGGATAGGTGAACACCGAAACCAGATTGGCAATGATCGCGGCACCGATGGCGATGTAGCAAAGCCCGAGATTCAGTTCGAGATTGAACCCGTAATGGGCCACTGCGATCGCCACCAACTGCCCGCAAATGGCAATCCAGCGCAGGGTGATCAGCGTGCGCAGCCGGATCCAGTGGCTCCGATCTAACCCTACGAAGGGAATTGATTGCGTGCTCTGCGACATTTTCGCGCTATCCTGTCTGCCCTGCTAAACCATAGATACGCCCGGCGGCTTCAGGCAACACCTGCGCATACGAAGCCGTTGGATTTGGCACAAGGGGTGGCCTGATATGGCGAGCAAACTGATTTCTTATGCGGCGCTGAGCGTTGCGATTGCTGCGGTTGCCGGCACGGCTGCCTACGTGATTTCGGGCGGCAGTGGCCCTGAGAATGATTGCCCCACCTTCAGGATGGCTGGCTCTGATCAAATCGGCGGGCCTTTCACTCTGGTGTCTGAAACCGGACAAACAGTGACCGAACAGGATGTGATCACAGGGCCGACGCTCGTGTACTTTGGCTACACTTTCTGCCCCGACGTGTGTCCGCTGGATACGGTTCGAAATGCTGACGCGATTGATATTATGGCGGAGCAGGGCGTCACCGTTACCCCGGTCTTTATCTCGGTTGATCACATCAGGGATACGCCGGAAACACTGGCCGATTTCACTGAGAATTTGCATCCCGACATGCTGGGGCTGACGGGCTCTGCGGAACAGATCCGCGAGGCTGCCGCGCAATATCGCACGGTTTATCAGCTTCAGAACCCTGAAGAAGATCCCGATTACTTTCTGGTCAACCACATGACCCTGAGCTACCTGATGACCCCAGAAGACGGGTTGGTGACGGCATTTGCCCGCTCACTCAGCGCCGAGCAGATGGCAGAACAGGCTCTGTGCCATTTGTCCTAAGCGCAACAAGGGCCCGCAGAAGCAGTAGCTGACGGTTGGATGGTCTAAAGATTTGTGGTTAGGTCAAAAAAGAACCGACCGATGGACCTTAGGGAGGATACCACATGGCGGAACGCGCGTTGGAAGAGATCGGCGAAGACGCCTCTCTGCTGATTGTTGACGATGACGAGCCGTTTCTGCGCCGTCTCGCACGCGCCATGGAAAAGCGCGGGTTCGAAATTGAACTGGCGCAATCGGTTGCCGCCGGGAAGGCAATCGCCACGGCCCGTCCTCCTGCCTATGCGGTGATTGACCTGCGGCTGGAGGATGGCAATGGGCTCGATGTGGTGGAAGTGCTACGCGAGAAACGCCCCGATAGCCGCATCGTTGTGCTGACGGGCTACGGCGCGATCGCCACTGCGGTTGCCGCTGTAAAGATCGGTGCCACGGATTACCTGTCCAAGCCAGCTGATGCTAACGACGTGACGCAGGCCCTGCTGGCCTCCGGCGATGAGCTTCCGCCGCCGCCCGAGAACCCGATGTCGGCGGATCGTGTGCGCTGGGAGCATATCCAGCGCGTCTATGAACTGTGCGATCGCAATGTGTCTGAGACGGCGCGGCGCCTGAACATGCACCGCAGAACGCTACAGCGCATCCTTGCAAAGAGATCGCCCCGCTGATCCGGATAACTGCCTGTTTGGTGGGGCTTGTGGCGCTCTCTGGCTGCATGCCCGCCCCCGTGCCTGCGGTGGCCTATGCGCCTGCGGCACAGGGATTGGTCGTCTCTGGCACAGGGCTCGAAGTCTCTTTCGGGCGTGCCCAGCCCGGAGCATTGGCCGCCATCGAAAAGCTTGCTGGCCCGGTGACGGACCTTTCAGACGTCGCCGGATGTGGCACCGTGGCCACCCATCGCGATGGATCCCAGAGCATTTACCGGAATGGCGTGTTTGTCGGATGGCGCGATGACAGCGGCCGAACGGCCGGCCGCGTCTGTGTTTAGCGGTCAGTCTTCGTCGTAGAAGGGCGTCATCTGGGCCACGATGATGGCGTTCTCTGCCAAGGCGCGATCCATCAGTTCCTGTTCGTCAGGGTCAATATCATGGCCCTGAGCCACACGTTCTTCGATCGTGCCGTAGCCTGTGACGTCCAGCGGCGCCATGTCTGCCTGCTTCAGGATGGCAACCGTTTCACGCACGGCTTCTGCCTCGTCCACGCCGGTGGCATAGCACATCAGCCCTGCGCCGGTGCTATCCTCGGGGAGGCCATCGTTCTCGCTGCGCCCAACCTGGACGAGCAAGGTGTATACGGAGTGATTTTCGCGCTTTGCCATGGGGCGGACGTACTGCCACCGGCGCGGTTGCGCAAGCGGGTCTGGCCATGAAAGGCGCGGATTAGGTGCTTTGGCCTGCCATCAGGGCGCGGGCTGTCTCGTCCCCCTCGCGCCCAGTCCACCAATGGGCGTCCCTTTCCATGTTCGACAGATCGAGCAGATTGGCGCCAACCACATCCTGCCCCTCCACCCGGATTGTAGAGACATCGATGCCCTGTGCGCCTGTGACCTGCGCCACAGCTGCGCCGTTTAGATAGATCGTTGCGCCGGTGCCGTCCTCGAAATCTTGCGCGGTGACTGCAGCGGAATGCTCTGGCGTGTCTGGCCAGGCTTCGATGATTTCGTCGATCGTGAAAGGAACGGACAGAACAAGCCGGTCTGTCCGCGGGTCAAAATCCGCAATTTCGGGCAGGTCGGCATCATGTGCGGAGGCGTCACCCTGTACGAAGAACAGGTCCTCACCCTCTCCGCCGATGCCGGTGTCGCCATGGCCCATGCGCAGCACGTCGTTGCCCGGCCCGCCATCCAGCACGTCAGCCCCCTGCCCATCGGGCGGTGTCAGCAGGCCTTCAAGATCGAGGGCCGGGTCATAATCCGCCTCAACGCCGATCAGGATGTCAGAGCCTGCCCCCCCTTCAAGGTGGTTGTTGCCCTCGGTTGCGCGCAGGGAGTCATCGCCATCGCCGCCGATCAGGTGATCATCGCCGGACCCCCCGATCAGCCGATCCCCGCCAGCGCCGCCCTCGAGTGTGTCGCCGGGGCCCTTTCCGGCGCGCAGCACGTCTGCCCCATCGGTCCCGCTGCGCAGATGCCCTTGCTCTGCACCGGTTTCGGCGGGCGCTTCTTCGGGCGTGGGCTCAGGCGCTTCGCCCAGCGCGTCGGTTTCCGGCAGTGTGGCGGGGGTCTCTGCGAGGGCCGCTTGTGCGCTTTCCTCGTGCTCTGCCTCTGCATCCAACAGCACCTCGCGCAGCAAATCGCCATCAGACAGGGTGTCTGACGAGGGAATGGCCTCCGGCCCCCCTTCTTCTTCGGCCTCTTCGAAATCATCGGACAGGGAAAACCACGTGGCGCCCGCCAACAGGGACGCCATCATAAGAATGGGAATCATCGCACCAACCTCCGCTCCCCCTCAGAGCTAAGGGATCAGGTCTTAAGGGCGCGTTGAAGCTGAAGCTATATACTTGTAATTTATATTAAACCCGAGTTTAGCGGCCGGGAAGGCTGCCCCTGCGCTCGCCTGTGCCCTGCCAGTCGTCGATGGCGGCAAGGGCTTCCTCGGCGGTGTCGACAAACCGGAACAGGTTCAGGTCTTCACGGCTGATCGTGCCCGCGTCGGCCAAGGCTTCGAAATTGACCACGGTTTCCCAGAAAGAACGGCCAAACAGGAGGATTGGCACCTGCTGCATGCGCCCGGTCTGGATCAGGGTGAGCGACTCGAACAGCTCGTCCATCGTGCCAAAGCCGCCCGGGAACACGGCGATCACCTTTGCGCGCATCAGAAAGTGCATTTTCCGGATCGCGAAGTAATGGAAATTGAAGCACAGTTCCGGGCTGATATAGGCGTTTGGCGCTTGCTCATGGGGCAGGACAATCGACAGGCCCATGGAGCGGCCACCGGCCTCTATGGCCCCGCGGTTGCCGGCCTCCATCACTCCGGGGCCTCCACCGGTTACAACGACATCCTCGCGCCCGCCTGACTCAAGAGACCGCAAGGTGATCGCATGGGCAAACCGGCGGGCCTCCTCATAGTAGCGGGACATGTTGCCCAGCGACTCTGTGCGCCCGTCCTCTGGGCGCTCGGGAATCCGCGCGCCACCGAACAGCACAACGGTGCTGTCCACGCCCGCTTCCTCCATCATCATCTCCGGCTTGAGAAGCTCCAGCTGCAGACGCACGGGGCGCAGTTCGCGCCGCACAAGGAAATCATCATCGGCGAAGGCCAGTTTGTAGGCCGGGGCCCGGGTCTGGGGCGTGTCGGGCACTTGGCGTTCTGTCTCGATATCCTGGTGGGCATCTCGGAAAGGGCCATCGGAGGGGCGTTTGGTCATGGGAACAGGCCTGATGTGAACAGTTTTGCCCGACCCTAGAGAACTGTCGCGGGAATGGAAGCGCCTGCGCGACCCCGGCTGAACTTTCCGCGAAAAGACGCGAAACTGGGCGCAAACCCCCAAGGAGGCGCGCGATTGATTGCCCTCATGGCAGCTGCGCGCTATGTGCCGCGCAACGTTGATCAGGAGTGCACAGATGTCGAACGCCCAGTTGGAAACCGCAATCGAAGCCGCGTGGGACGCCCGCGATACCATCACCCCTGCCACCACCGGCGAAACGCGGGACGCGATCGAGGCCACATTGAACGCGCTTGATGGGGGCAGCTTGCGGGTGGCTGAAAAGCTGGAAGACGGCACCTGGCATGTGAACCAGTGGGCCAAGAAGGCTGTTCTTCTGGGCTTTCGCCTGAAGGACATGGAACTGCACGAGGGCTCTCCGCAGGGGGCCAGCTGGTGGGACAAGGTCGACAGCAAGTGGAAGGGCTGGGGCACCGCCGAATGGACCGACGCCGGCTTCCGGGCTGTGCCGAACTGCGTGGTGCGCAAATCGGCCTATATTGCGCCCGGCGTGGTGCTGATGCCGTCTTTCGTGAACCTCGGTGCCTATGTCGACAGCGGCACCATGGTGGACACCTGGGCCACGGTTGGCTCCTGCGCGCAGATCGGCAAGAACGTGCATTTGTCCGGCGGTGTCGGCATCGGCGGCGTTCTGGAGCCGATGCAGGCAGGCCCGACGATCATCGAGGACAATTGCTTTATTGGTGCCCGCTCCGAGGTGGTCGAGGGCTGCATCGTGCGGGAAGGCTCCGTGCTGGGCATGGGCGTGTTTATCGGCAAATCCACCAAGATCGTGGATCGGGAAACCGGCGAGGTCATGTATGGCGAAGTGCCGCCCTATTCGGTCGTCGTGGCGGGCTCGATGCCGTCAAAGAACAATGTCAGCCTCTATTGCGCGGTGATCGTGAAGCGCGTGGATGCGCAGACCCGCTCCAAGACTGGGATCAACGAACTGCTGCGCGACTGATCGCACGCAGCCACCCATGCGCAAGACCGGCCACGCCCCATAGCGGGGGCGGGCCGGAGCGCGTTTTTCAATAGACGGATATGACGGCCGGGCCGGGTTACACCCCAGATTACAAACCGGTTTCGGCTGCGATCTGGGCGCGGCTTTTGCGGGCGCGCTCTGTCTCGGATTTCAACTGCCCGCAGGCGGCCATGATATCTTCGCCGCGCGGGGTGCGGATCGGGCTGGCATAGCCGGCTTTGTAGACGATGTCTGCGAAAGCCTCGATCCGGTCCCAGTCGGAGCGTTCATAGGGGCTTCCGGGCCAGGGATTGAACGGGATCAGATTGATTTTGGCGGGGATGCCCCGGATCAGCTTCACCAGACGGCGGGCGTCGGCATCGCTGTCGTTTACATCCTTGAGCATCACATATTCGAAGGTGATCCGCTCCGAGTTGGACAGACGCGGATACTCGCGCAGCGCTTCAAGCAGAGCCTCGATGTTCCACCGCTTGTTGATCGGCACGAGGGTGTTGCGCACCTCATCTGTGGTGGCATGGAAAGACACCGCCAGAAGGCACCCGATCTCTTCGGCCGTTTTGGCAATCTCTGGCACGACGCCCGAGGTGGACAGCGTGATGCGGCGGCGCGACAGGCTGATGCCTTCCCCGTCCATGGCAATTTTCATGGCATCGCGCACGGCGTCGAAATTGTAGAGCGGCTCGCCCATCCCCATCAGCACGATATTGGACAACAGGCGGGGGCCATCATCGCCCGTGCCAACCCCCGGCTCGGGCCATTCGCCCAAATCGTCGCGCGCCAGCATGACCTGTCCGATGATCTCACCGGCGGTCAGGTTGCGGACAAGCTTTTGCGTGCCCGTGTGGCAGAATGAGCATGTCAGCGTGCATCCGACCTGACTGGAGATGCACAGGGTGCCGCGGCCTTCTTCCGGGATGTAGACGGTTTCCACTTCATGCCCGCCGGCGATCCGCACCAGATACTTGCGGGTGCCGTCAGCGGAAATCTCGCGCCGGACAACCTCTGGCACAGCGATCTCGAAATGCGCATCCAGCTGGGCCCGATAGGCCTTCGACAGGTTTGTCATGGCGGTGAAATCCCGCACGCCCCATTGATAGATCCACTGCCAGATCTGATTGACCCGCATCTTGACCTGTTTCTCAGGCGTCCCGGCTTCGAGCAGGGCATCGCGCAAGGCCGGGCGTGTGAGGCCCACCAGATTGCGGCGGGGGGCATCGGCATCTGGGCTGCGCTTCAGTGTCAGTGTGTCGGGCACGACCTCGGTGCGGGCCGGTGCCTTGAAGTCTGGCTTCTGTGTCATAGCTGGCGTCTCTCGGCGGGAATGGACGGCATATAAGCGAAAGACTTGAACAAAGAAAGGGGCCACGACACGGGCCCCTGATTCATCTGTTTTGTTCTGGCCGCCGGATCAGGAGGCGCAGCGCTTCTCAGCTTCGTCGAGGGCTGCGGTAAACCCGAGCAGGCTGAAGGTATCCTGGGTCCGTGTTCCGCGGGATGAGCGGGCCACCAGAACCGCGTTGCGCCCGCGCTTCATCGCGGCAACCACATTGGCATCATCTGCCGTGGTGGAAGGCCACGCCCATTCGCCGCTGGTTGTGAACTCAAAGCTGCTGTCGCCGATCTGGACATCCACCGTGGAGCCCTCCGCAAAGGGATAGCCGCCGGTAAAGGCCACTTCGCCCTTCACATTGTCGCCCGGTCGAAACACCACGAATAAAAGAATGTCGCCACGCCGGACAGATACGATCCTGTCGTCGCGGGTATTGAGGGTTTCGGTGGGTGCCGAAACGCCCCAGCATTCCTTGGGATCGCCGTCCACAAAGACAGACCAGTCCGTCTTGTTGGCCACCTGATTGGTGCTGACATCCTGTGCCGACGCCATGCCGGCGGCTGCGATCAGGGTGGTTGCCCCTAGGGCAAAGAGTGTTTGGCGGATCATTGCTCTGCGCCTTCTGCCTATGATCCGGGTCACCTGCGCGTCTGCCGTGCGCTTTGGGGTTGCGGATCTTGCGTGTCCTCAATGAAATAGGGTTTACGCCAAAGCGGAAGGTCGCGAAAGACCTCTCGGCGTAATTTTGCGTGAGGAGAGCCCTGAGATGGCAGCTGAAACCCTTGTCGAAGTCTGGCGCGGTGCATTTCTCGAATCGTTTCATCAGGGGCATGCCGTCATTATCGGCCCCGATGGCGAGATCGAGGCAAGCTGGGGCAACCCCGATGAGATCATCCTGCCGCGCTCTGCCTGCAAGATGATCCAGGCCCTGCCCCTGGTGCGCAGTGGCCTTGATCTGAGCACGGAACAGATGGCTTTGGCCTGCGCCAGCCATCAGGGGGCAGCCATTCACACGGACCGGGTGGGTCAGTGGCTGGCTGACATGGGCCTGCACGATGATGACCTGCGCTGCGGCTCTCAGGAACCTGCCGACATTCCCGCACGCGATGATCTGATCCGGGCCGGCGAAAGCCCGTGCCAAATTCACAACAATTGCTCTGGCAAGCATGCGGGCTTTTTGATGTTGAACAAGCACATCGGCGGGTCGCCCGAATATGTTGAACCGGACCACCCGCTGCAACGCCAGGTGCGTGCCGCGTTTGAGGACAGCTGTGCAGAGGAAAGCCCCGGTTTTGGCATCGATGGGTGCTCGGCGCCCAACTTCGCCACATCGCTGGCGGGTCTGGCCCGTGCGGCGCAGGGGTTTGCCGTGGCCGATGCAGACAGCGCCGAGGGCCGGTTGCGCGATGCGATGATGGCCCACCCGGAGCTTGTCGCTGGCGAGGGGCGGGCCTGTACGCATCTGATGCGGGCCATGAACGGGCGCGGCGCGATTAAGACGGGGGCAGAAGGGGTGTTTCTTGGCATCCTTCCCGGCACGGGCCACGGCGTTGCGCTCAAGATTTCGGACGGCACCACCCGCGCGTCCAACGCGGTGATGGCCGCCCTGCTGGTGCGGCTTGGCGCGCTTGAGGACGCTGACCCCACAGCGCAGGCTTTTGCCCGCGCACCCCTGCCCAATCGCCGGGGCATTGAGGCCGCGCGTTTGAATGCAGTGCCGTCTCTGTTTGGCGCCGCCGGCTCAGCTTGAAATCACCTGCACCGGCCTGATTTGAGACTTGGGAACGCTTGATACTCTGGGTGCAGATCTGACACTGCGCACCTGCGCGGCCTGACGTGGGTGGCGCTCCGTGCGGTCATATACTCTATTGCCATGTTATTCTTGATGTTGCTTCCTGATCGGAGCACGCTTTTCTGTCACTTTTCGACTTGGGTTTGACATGGCTCCATCCATCACAATTTTCGGCTCTTATTTTCCGGCTTGGGCGGCCTGCCTGATGGTTGGTATTGCCTGCGCAATCATCGCCCACGGCGTGTTCAGTGCATCCAACTTCCTTCCAGCGCTTCCCTACCCGGCCCTTGCCTACGGGTTCACGATCCTGCTGAGCGCCAACCTTTTCTGGCTGATGGTCTTTCTTTGATGTCGCTCCCAAACGAACCCACGCCCCCCAAGAAACGTTACCTTGGCTGGGCCGTCTTTGGGGGCATTGTCCTGTCGGCCCTGCTGTCCACCTGGATTGTATTGGCAAACCTGTCTCACAATCCGCGATCCACAGATGCCGCGATTTCCGCAGAAGTGGCGAATATTTCCGCAGGCGTGCCCGGGCAATTGAAGGCCGTCTATGTCGCAGAGAACGACACAGTCGCCAAAGGCGATCTGCTGTTTGAGATCGATCCCACGAACTACGAGCTGGAAAAGGCCCAGGCGGAAGCAAATGTGGCCGCCGTGCAGGCCGCAATTCGTGAGGCAGAGCGCACAATACAGGCCGAAAGCGCAAATGCGGCGTCCGCAGCGGCGGAAGTTGATCGCGCCACCGAAAACCTGAAGCTGGCACAGGCCACGGTCAGCCGCCTGAGCCCCTTGGTTGATCAGGGGATCGCGTCGCAGCAATCCCTCGATGAGGCAAAAACGGTTGCAGCTGATGCAGAGGTATCCCTGCAGGTTGCGATCCAGACCGCGGAAGCGGCCAGCGCGCTGGTCAAGACAACCGAAGTGCTCGACGCAAATCTTGTGGCCGCTGAGGCGGCACTGGCCATTTCCGAGAACCTTTTGGCGCGCACCAAGATATACGCGCCCTTCGACGGCAAGGCCGTTGGGGTATCAATTCTGGCTGGCGAATGGATCTTGCCGGAGGTGCCGGTCATGAGCCTGATCAATGACGACAGCTGGTACGCAGAGGGGTTCTTCAAGGAAACAGAACTTGCCGAGATTGAGGAGGGGACACCCGCCACGATCTGGGTTCTGTCCCACCCTGACCAACCGGTGCGTGGCACTGTTCATTCCGTGGGCTGGGGCGTGCAGACCCACGATGCGTTGGAACTGGGGAGCTTTCTGCCCTATGTCCCGCCGACAACGGATTGGGTGCGCCTGGCCAAAAGATATCCCGTCCATCTCAAGCTGGACACGCCATATCCCGACTTCCTGAGGGTGGGAGCCAGCGCAATTATTTCGCTGGGTGAGCCTTGAAACGGCTGCAATCGTTTTTGGTGTTTTCCGATTTATGGCCCTATGACCTTGGCGACAGGGCTTACAAGGCGCTCGTGCTGGCTGCGCTTGTCGGCCTGACGATCGTGTTCTCCAAGCATTTGAGCCTGCAGGAGACAGCCCTGTCGGCCTATCTGATTCTCTTTGTCGTGCGCCCGGGCGCCTTTGAGACGATCGCGATCGCTGTCGCATTGATGTTCGCTGCGCTGCTTGCGGTTGGCCTGCTGACCCTCGCGCTCATGGCAACATCCGGGCAACCCGCGTTGCGAATACCGCTGATGTTCATCGCGACATTTGGCTGTTTCTACGTTGCCAGTGCCAGCAAAGAAGGCGCCATCATCACCACGGCCGGAATGATCTTCTTTGAGGTTTTGAGCGGCCTTGATCTGATCCCATATCCGGGCCTGATCCTGCGGGGGATGTTCTGGCTGGTGGCCATTATCTTGCTGCCGATGGCGTTGCTCATCCTGGCGCAGTTGGTGTTGGGGCGGTTGCCGCTGAAGTTTGTCCGCAATGAGCTGGACTTGCGGCAAAGGGTTCTGGGCGGGACGACAGATGGGGCGCGCGCGGTTCAAAAGCGGGTCCGGTCCTTTTTGCTGGCTGGTGCGCGGGACGTCTCTGAACCGCTGAAGCAAATTCGCAAAAGTGGCTTTCTGCCCGGATCGATTTCCCAACTGGAAGCGCTGTCGGATGACACGGCGCGCAACCTTGCACGCGCCGCGGTGCAGACAACGCCACAGGATGCGGCGCCCTTGGCCCAAACCGATCCGGCGCAGTCAGAGCCCGGCCCTGAGGCCAGCGCAGAGCCGACCGCCCAGCCCGATATCCGTTTTGCGCTCGTTGCCACGCTGGCTGTTGCGATCAGCTATTTCGTGTTTCTGCTTTTGAAGTGGCCAGAGATACACACGATCACGATCACCACATTCCTGATCTCGATCTCGACAAAGTTCGAGACCTTTTACAAAGCCAGGCTGAGGATGGGCGGGTTCCTTGTGGGGGCGGTTGTCACAGTTGCGACGCTGCTCTGGATCATCCCTCAGATCAATGATGCGTCACAGCTGGGGCTGGTGTGTGCGGTGGTGCTGTTCCCGGCTGCTTGGATCGCCCTGTCCAATGAAGTGGTCTCTTATCTGGGTTTGCAGGTGGCGCTGGTGTTCCTATTGACCGTCGTGAATTCATCGGGCCCGGAGGTGGATTTGGCAATCGCGTGGGGCAGATTCTGCGGCATCCTGTTGGGAACGCTGATTGTCACCGTCACGTTTCAGACCTTCCTGACGGACAAACCAGAACCCCGTTTCCAAGAGCGCCTTGCCTTCCTCAAGGGACGGAATGCGGCGCGTAACCTTGCCCAGAAGGACGATGGGAACCACATGCTGGCGCTGACGGATCAGGTGGCGGAATTGCGGCGCCAGATTTATGTAGCCGGGCAGGATCCCACCTTGAGCGCCGGCGCAAAATCTAGGCTAAATTCACTTTGGATCGAAGCGAATCGACTCTTTTTGGATATCGTGAAATGCACCCGCCCTCTGCCAAGCAGTAAGGCGGAAGAAGGCCGGAACGAAGCTGTGAGTGTTGAAGGATGATTGCCATGAGAATACTCACAGGTCTGGCTCTGTCGCTGCTATTGGCGGGATGTCAGCCCGGCCCGAGCGGGCGCGGCCCATATGGCGCATCCAGCCCGATTGTCGATTCTGCGGAAACCAAGCAGGCCGATGCCGCGCTTTCGGCCGAACTGGCCGCGGAGCAGAAGAATCTGCCCAGCGTGTCGACCAGCACAGTCTATTCCTTGCCGCAGCTGATCGACCTTGCCCAAAGCAGAAACCCATTGACCCGCAAGGCATGGCTGGCCGCGCGTCGTGCCGGGCAAGACGTCAAAGCCGTCAAATCTGCGCTGCTTCCGCTTGTGACCGCGTCGGTTATTGCCGGGGGCCAGCGCTTCAACACCGATGTGGATCCCGCATTGTTGCCGCCCTCGACGGTGACAACGGAGGCAAGCGGCGTGGCCGCCGTGCTGGGCGCGTCATGGCTGCTGTTTGATTTCGGCGAGAACATTTCCCGTCAGCAAGCCGCTGACCAACTGGCAAGGGTTGCCGAACTTCAGTTCAACAGGGTGCATCTCCAGCTGATTTTCGATGTGTCGACGCACTACCATCGTTTGAATGCCGCGCTGAGGAAAAATCAGGCCTCCACCGCCGCGTTGCAACGGGCAGAGCAACTTCTTGATGCGGCCAGAAAGCGCAAGGCGGCGGGGCTGGGCAACGATGTGGAGGTGGCGCAATCGGAACAGCTTGTGGCCCAGACCCGCGTTGTTCAATCCCAGATCAGGGGTGAGATCGGGGCGGCGCGCGTGATGCTCGCCTCGGCCTTGAACATCCCCCCCAGTACGCGGGTTCGCATACGGCCCACCACGGGAAGTTTGCCATCGCCGGGAAGCAAAACACTCGACGCCTATGTGCAGAACGCCATGCGTTCGCACCCCGAAGTGCTTGCAGCCCTCGCCGAAGTGCGTGCGGCGGAGTACGATCTGGACGCGGTCGCGGCGTCTTACCTGCCAAAGATCTATAGCGGGGCAAATCTGCCGGTCGGAAACAGCGGCCTCAGCGTCAATGGCTTTGAGGCAAATGGGATCGGCGGCACGTCAAGTTCCGGCGTTTTTCTGGGTCTGACGATTCCGATCTACGACAGGGGGCTCAAGGCAACGCGCCTCAGCAATGCGCAGAACCGGGTGAGCTCTGCGAAAACCAGTGTTGAGATTGCCCGGTCTGTGACCAGCCAAGAGGTCGGTCTGGCCTATCAGGCGCTCACGACATCGCTGGCCGTGCACCGGGCCGCACAGGATTTGGTGGCGGCTGCAAAGCGCACAGCCGATGCCGCGGAAAGCGCCTATGTGGCTGGAATTGGTACTATCTCGGCCGCGTCCTTGGCCGCGCTCAATGAGTATGTTGCCATAGAGGCGCTCGCCGATGCCCGGGCCGCAGTTTATAACGCGTCGGCTGCCTTGGCTGTTGCAACCGGCTCCTATGACGGCTGATGCCGTGGCGGGGCCGATGACGGCGCAGCCAAGCCAGCTGGGCACGAAAACGGCGGGCTAGGGGGTGACGAAATCCGCCTTCGCAATGCCCTGCAGATACAGAAGCGCCGTCAGATCGCCGTGGTTTACCCGCAGCTTTGCCTGGGCTTGCACGGATGGCTTTGCATGCAGCGCCACGCCCATGGCGGCTTTCTGGAGCATGGGCAAATCATTTGCCCCATCGCCCACCGCTGCCACGGCATCGTCGGTTATCCCCAGCTCTGTTGCGTAGTCTTGCAAGGCCCTGACCTTGGCCTCAGCCCCAAGGATCGGCTGGCCCACTGCACCGGTCAGCTTGCCGTCGGCCTCGATCAGGATGTTGGCACGGTTGCGATCAAACCCCAGATGCGCCCCGACCCGGCTGGTAAAGGCGGTGAACCCGCCTGAAACAAGGGCGGTCAGCGCGCCGCGGGCCTTCATCGTCGCGATCAATGTTGCCCCGCCAGAGGCGTAGGTGATGCGCTCGGCCATGACCTGATCAATCACGGAAACCGGCAGGTCTTTCAGCAGGCCGACGCGCTCTGTCAGGGCTGCGTTGAAATCAAGCTCGCCATTCATGGCACGCGCGGTAATGTCGGCTACACGTGGGCCAACGCCGGCTAGGTCTGCCAGTTCATCCACGCATTCCTGCCCGATCATCGTGCTGTCCATATCGGCCAGCAGCAGCTTGATGGGGGCGGGAGCTGCGTCTTGTACGCACAAATCTATGCCGTCGGCCTGCAGGGCCTCCCAGGCGCCTTCGGGGGCAGTGCCCGTCATTTGGCAGGCCTCATTTTCTGCCAGCCATGCGGGCGGGGTGCAGCCCCAGCTTGCGGCCAGCTCTGTGGCGCGCGACGTGGGGAGGCCGCCCGGGGCTGCGATAAGCGTGATAAGGGCCATGGCAGCCTCACTTTCCGTCTGTGCTGCGGGCGACCTAGCCGGTTTCACCTCCAGATGCGAGGGGGGGAGGCGGGATTAGCGGGCGGGCTGTGTTTCCGATCCTGCACAAAGCGCGTCGCATTTGAGTCGGCAGGTGTCGCCTGTGGTCCATTTTGGGCTTGTGCTGTGCCCTGCGCCCTTCTAAACGCGTCCGTGGGACACCTCTCCCCAACGAGAGGCGCATATCTGGAAGGATAGCATCGATGGCTATTGAACAACCGGCAACGCGGCCGGTCATTAAACCTGTCGCCGTACCGGCGAACCCGCGTTTTTCGTCTGGCCCCTGTGCCAAACTCCCCCACTACACATTGGATCTGTTGCAGGATGCCGCGCTGGGCCGTTCGCACCGCGCTGCAATCGGCAAGGACAAGCTGAAGGCCGCGATCGAGGAAACCCGCGCGATCCTTGGCATTCCCGCGGAGTATCGGATCGGCATCGTGCCCGCCTCTGACACAGGCGCGTTCGAGATGGCGATGTGGAATCTGCTGGGCGCTCGCCCGGTGGAAATGGTGGCCTGGGAAAGCTTTGGCGCGGGTTGGGTCACCGACGCCGTCAAGCAGCTGAAGATTGAGGCCACCACGCACACCGCTGCTTATGGCGAGATCGTCGATATGGCAGCGCTGAACTATGACAACGACGTCTGCTTCACCTGGAACGGGACAACCTCTGGCGTGCGCATGGCCTCCGGTGATGTGATCCCGGCAGATCGCGCCGGCCTGACCCTGTGCGATGCAACCTCTGCGGCCTTCGCAATGGATCTGCCCTGGGACAAGCTCGATGTGACGACCTATTCCTGGCAAAAGGTGCTGGGCGGCGAAGCCGCGCACGGCATGCTGATCCTCAGCCCACGCGCGGTTGAGCGGCTGGAAAGCTACACGCCCGCATGGCCCCTGCCCAAGATCTTTCGCCTGACAAAGGGTGGAAAGCTGATCGAAGGCATTTTTACCGGTGCCACGATCAACACGCCGTCGATGCTCTGCGTTGAGGATTACCTGGTGGCGCTGAACTGGGCGCGCGAGAATGGCGGTTTGGCCGGGCTGATCGCTCGGGCCGATGCCAATGCGCAGACGCTGTTCGATTTCTGCGATGCCCATCCGTGGATCGAGAACCTCGCCGTTGATCCTGCGACGCGGTCCAATACGTCGGTGTGCCTGAAATTCACCGATCCGCGCATTGTTGACGGGGCAGCCTTTGCCAAGGCCGTTGCCAAGCGCCTTGAGGCAGAGGGCGTTGCTTTTGATATCGGGGCCTACCGGGATGCGCCGGCTGGTCTGCGGATCTGGTGTGGTGCCACGGTCGAGCAATCCGATATCGCCGCGATGTTGCCCTGGCTGGCCTGGGCCTTCGAGGCCGAGATCGCCGCGCAAGCGAAAGCCGCCTGAACAGGCCTTCCCGCATTTGCTGAAAAAACAGCGCCCCGGCCAGATACCGGGGCAAGATACATCTCATGTAAGGACCAGACCCATGGCCCCCAAAGTTCTCGTCTCCGACAAGCTCTCGGAAACCGCCGTTCAGATCTTCCGCGATCGCGGCATCGATGTCGATTTCATGCCAGACCTTGGCAAGGATAAGGAAAAGCTTGCCGAGTTGATTGGCCAGTATGACGGCCTCGCCATTCGGTCGGCCACCAAAGTCACGGCCAAGCTGCTGGAAAACGCCCCCAATCTGAAAGTGATCGGCCGGGCGGGCATTGGCACTGACAACGTTGATAAGGTTGCCGCCTCAAAGCAGGGGGTGATCGTTATGAACACGCCCTTCGGCAACATGATCACAACGGCTGAGCACGCTATTGCGATGATGTTTGCCGTGGCCCGCCAGATCCCGGAGGCCTCTGCCTCTACCCATGCCGGCAAGTGGGAGAAATCCAAGTTCATGGGTGTCGAGCTGACGGGCAAGACGCTGGGTGTGATCGGTGCGGGCAATATTGGCGGTATCGTCTGTGATCGGGCCCGGGGCCTGAAGATGAAGGTGATTGCCTATGATCCGTTCCTGTCGCAGGAAAAGGCCGACAAGATGCAGGTTGAAAAGGTGGAGCTGGATGCGCTGTTGACGCGGTCTGATTTCATCACGCTGCACGTGCCGCTGATCGATGCCACCAAGAACATCCTAAGCCGCGAGAACCTCGCGAAAACAAAGAAAGGCGTGCGGATCGTCAACTGTGCCCGGGGTGGCCTTGTTGATGAAGAGGCGCTGGCAGAGATGTTGCAGTCGGGCCATGTGGCCGGGGCGGCCTTTGATGTTTTTGCGCAAGAGCCCGCCACGGAAAATCCGCTGTTCAACCTGCCCAATGTTGTGTGCACCCCGCATTTGGGTGCGGCAACGACAGAGGCGCAGGAAAACGTGGCGCTTCAGGTGGCAGAACAGATGTCGGACTACCTGATGACCGGTGCTGTGACCAATGCGCTGAACATGCCGTCTGTGACGGCAGAAGAAGCCAAGATCATGGGCCCCTGGATCAAGCTTGCCGAGCATCTGGGCGCCTTTATCGGGCAGTTGACCGATGAGCCGATCAAAGCCGTGAACATTCTCTATGATGGTGCTGTGGCCGAGATGAACCTCGATGCGCTCAATGCAGCGGCGATTGCCGGGATCATGAAAGAGGTGAACCCGGACGCAAACATGGTTTCTGCGCCGGTGATGGCGGCGGACAAGGGCATCAAGGTGTCCAAGACGACCCAGGGCAAAACCGGTGCTTTTGAGGCCTATATCAAACTGACTGTGGTGACGGCCGAGCGGGAGCGCTCGATCGCGGGCACGGTGTTCAGTGATGGCAAACCACGCTTCATCCAGATCAAGGGCATCAATATCGATGCCGAGATTGGTTCGAACATGGTGTACACCACCAACAGGGACGTGCCGGGCATCATCGGTGTACTGGGCGAAACGATGGGGACCAATGGAGTGAACATCGCGAACTTTACCTTGGGCCGAAAGGCATCAGGCGGGGATGCGATTGCGTTGCTCTACGTCGATGATGCGGTGCCGGCAAAGGCGCTGGGCGCGCTTCAGGCAACTGGCATGTTCCAGCAGGTGCGTGCCCTGGCCTTTGACGCGGGTTGATCATAGCGACCATCGCCGATGACAGGGGGGTTAGGTGCAAAGACCGCCGCCAATTGGAACGTGACGTCTATTGTATGACACTCGACGCGCACGCCGCAGAAGATGCGGCGTGCGCGTTTTCGTTGAAGGGAACCAAGCGTCCTGAAAGCTCCTGATACACGAACGGGACAGAGCCTTCTGATGGCGGCGCTTGAAGATTATGCGTTGTGCCGCGCTTTGACCTTAAGATGCCCGCTCGAAAACGTTCATTTCGGTTGAACGTTCTACCTTAAACAGTGAAGCCCCGCTCCTGAGCGTCGATACATCTGACTTGAGTTCCATTGCGGACGCCGTAGTTTCTTCCACCATCGCAGCGTTCTGTTGGGTCAAATCGTCAAGATCGCTCATCGCTGTGCTGATCTCAGAGATGCTTTGCGCTTGTTGCTGCGCAGCTGCATCGATCTCGGACACTTTCTCGCTGACCTGAATGACTTGCTCTGATATTTTTTTCAGTGCGTCACTGGCCTGCGTCGTCAGTTGCGCGCCTGTGGCGACCTGCCTTTGGCTTGTCTCGATCAGGGTTTTAATATCCTTGGCTGCTTCGCTGGCCCGCTGAGCGAGCGCTCGGACCTCAGAGGCGACAACGGCGAAACCTCTGCCCGCATCACCTGCGCGTGCGGCCTCCACGCCTGCGTTAAGTGCAAGAAGGTTTGTTTGAAAAGCGATGTCATCAATTGCACCGATGATCTGAGAAATTTGCGCGGATCCTTTCTCGATCTCACCCATGGCAGACACAGTTTTCTCGACGATTTGTTCGCCGTTTCCGGCCAATTCCCGCGAGGCAGATACCATAGTGTTTGCGGCATTCACGCTGTCTGCTGTTGTTTCAACTGCCTCTTTGATCTGCCCGAGCGTTGACGTTGTTTCAGCCAAAGCCATAGCTTGTTGCTCGGTCCGGTTGGCCAAATTTGAAGCGCCCTCGTTCAGACCATCACAGCCACGAGAGATTGCTGCAGATGTCTCCAGAACATCTTTGATAATGCTATGTAGCCTCTCTGTAGAAGCATTATAATTTTGCTTCAGGACGGAGAAATCTCCAGCGAAGTCTGAGTTGATGCGTCTTGTAAGATCTCCGTCAGACAAATCAGAGAGGGCACGCGATAGGCTTTCGACGACGGTCGCTTGTTCTGCTTCGCGCTCCTGGACCTCAAGCGAAAGCTCCTGCGCTTTGATGAGAGATGAACGCAAAGAAGATACCCCTTGGGCAACGGCCCCAATTTCATCTGTACGATTTGTATGTGCAACATCGACCTGAAGCTCGCCTTTGGCCCAGCTCGAAATTACCTGCGAGACGCCTCGCAGAGGCAGGTCCACGGTTCTAACAAGCATAAAGACTGCAAGCCCGCTTAGAACCACCGCAAAGATCGTTGCGACAACGGCTTTCAGTACGCCATTGTCGAGACTGGCATCCAGCCGTTGCGATCGGCTCTCCAGTAATTCAGTTTCCATCGCTATGAAGTCCGCAACCAATGCTCGTATCGCATCCATTTGCGCTTTGCCGGCACCAGAAATCTCAAGGTCCCGCGCCCGCTCCACGGTTGCTGGGTCCTGCATCAGTGCAATTGCAGCATCCGCGTGCTGTGCACGCCAGAGCAGGCCTTCATTCTTGATCTGGGTGATGAGCTCTTGGGCGCGCGGGTTGTCCGTTGTTACGTTTGCGACAATTTCTGTGGCCTCATCAAAAGCGGCCTTCCCAGCAATAAATGGTTCCAAAAATTGTTCGTCTCCCGCCAGCAGATAGCCGCGCAAGCCCGTTTCCTGATCCACCATCGCTGCGACGATGCTGTTAAGCTGCCCGATGACATTGTAGGTATGTTTGGTCCAACGCACGCCATCGCGCGTCTCGCCAATCATGGCGAGCATCGCGGCGCCAAGGCTAAACATCACTACGATCACCCCCGCGAAACCAAACATCGTTTTGTTACGGAAGCTTAGGTTGTTGAGGAGGCTGCTCATAATGAATCTCTTCTTCAGTTGCCTCGCGCAGGGTTTCAGAAATTTGCAAAAAACGAGTTAAGTGCATCCATGCGACGCAGATGTTGCTAAATTCGTGCGGAGCTTGAGGTGCCTTGGTCGTGCAGACCGGTATGAGAGGACGTACCTGACTTGGCTCCGCCTCTCTCGCCATTTCGCAGCATCTACCGCGGCTTCCTGCGTTCGTTGTAAATCAGTCGCCTCTGCTGCGCTGTGCAGTAGGGCTTCCCCCGAAGTATGCTGGCCAAGAAGATGAAAGCGTTTCAAACAAGGCCAGCACGAACGCTTTGCTTTTTCTGCCCCGATCGTGATCGATCCACATGGCCAGTTTCGGCACCTTCACGCTTTCGGTGCTTCTGAAAGCCTCGAATGTTCTCTGGCCAGAGCGGCACCATTCGCATGACCACCGGAAATTCCGCCTACAGATCGTTCATCTCTCGCCTTCCTTCTTCGTAAGTCAGGAAGTCGGTTGTTTTGAACGAGGCCGGAAAAACAGAAGTGTGCATGCACGTGGGGGCACAGGTCCTCTAGATGATCAGAAAGAGCACACATGAACTCAGGCGATGCACCATCGTTCCATTCTTTTTGGGAATAGCTGCCGTTGCACTTCACACCTAATGTTTGCGCAAATTATCGGGATCATCACGATTCAAACGTTGAGGGGCGTTACGGATTGCTAGGGCAGGCAGGACCAACAACATTTATCAGTGCAGTGATACGATCCCGCCATCGTTATTGTTTGGCCGAGCAAAGGAAGAACTCCGGAGAAGCGAGGTGGCATATGGAGGTGGCGTATGCAGATGCCCCGTGCGGGCCGGTCTCCGCTCCGCTCAACAATTAGAACAAGAGACTTCGCGGAACAGGGTCCCCTGCCGACAAATGTAAGTCGTCAGTCAAAAATAAGAAATTTTGCACGCCGTTGGTCCCAGGGTAGCGCACGATAGAGCGACGACATATTCGATTTGTGAAGCCTTAGCGTACTAATTCATTCCATCTCACTTGGTGGGATTTGTGGCTCTCTAGCCAAAATGGCTGCGCTATTTTTTACGATGAACCAACCACCTATTTCTATGCACGACAGTCCAGTGGCCCCGGAGTAATCGTTCAGGAAGTCATGTGTTAACAATGCCCAAACAGTCACATAGATTAATCAAGTGCGACTCAGAGTTGAAACAAAAGTAGAGAAATTCCGCATATGCACCTCAATTACTAGAGTATGAATTCCTCTATCTGCAGCTCATCGACACCCCAGATGTAGCGTGCCGTCTTGTTTTGGATTGTGAGTTCATTTTCTCCCGCGGTTAGCGCCGGAGAGGACAGCCGCACCGTATCGTTGCCCAGCCCCATGTTGGCTGTGGTGCCCAGATAGCCAAGGGATGTGCCGTTCAAGAAGACCTCAAGCTCGTCATCTGTGTCAACGTCGAATGTGGTCAGCGATAGCTCCAAATCC
>Ga0189289_10278_pt1 | contig 34076 bp, 34 predicted proteins | sample UW106minimetaG_FD_130313 | JGI IMG/M metagenome (GOLD analysis project Ga0189289, IMG submission 130313) | Marine microbial communities from the Costa Rica Dome - UW106 mini metaG | ecosystem: Environmental > Aquatic > Marine > Oceanic > Photic zone | place: Costa Rica: the Eastern Pacific...
AATTGAGAAATGGTTATGTATTTATTAATGGAGTGCAAAACAAATTACCACCAAGATCGCATCTACAGTTTTCTTATCGTTTAACACTCAAAAAACCAATAAGTACTTCTGGTGAAGAACGTTTGTTTTACAACATGCTTGATAAGGCAGATATAGATGATGGATTTAGATACAATCCAAATGATGGGTCATTTTATTTACCTGCAGCTTCGGACAAAGCTGTAAATTTATTGAAGGTACAACCGAATGTTGCGAGTATCGAACGTATTAACCGACAACCAGGAGAAGCGGATGATGTTTTCCCAAGAGATCCTAACTATAAATGGAATATGGATCATTTTGGTCCATTATGGATACCAAAAGAAGGCGCTACAGTTCAGCTGAATATCGAAAATATTTCATTGTACAAGCGTGCTATTGGTGAATACGAAGGCAATGAAGTTGTAACACGAGGTAATCAAATTTTTATTAATGACGAGCCTGCAACCTCATACACCTTTAAACAAGATTATTATTGGATGATGGGTGATAACCGACATAATTCCGTTGATGCAAGAGCCTGGGGCTTTGTGCCATATGATCATATTTTTGGGAAACCAGTCTTTATCTGGATGAGCATTGATGGACTCATGGACGGCATTAAAAACTGGGAATTCCGCTGGGACCGAATTTTTACAACAGTTAGTGGTAATGGTAATAGAACATCCTATTTTATTCCATTTCTAGCCGTTATATTAGGTCTCTATGGTTTTAGTAAATGGAGAAAAAAGAAAAAGGCTAAATCATAGACTTTAAATTGCTGTATGGATAGTCTTTTATATCCTATCTATTTTCCTAACATAGCACATTTCGCAGTGATGCTTCAATCTGATGAATTTTGGTTTGAGGTCAGCGGTAATTATCAAAAGCAATCCTTTAGAAATAGATCTGAAATATACGGAGCCAATGGTAAGCTAGCATTAAGCGTGCCAGTGAGCTATACTCAGAGTAATAGGCAATTATACAAGGACGTTAAGATTGCAAATAACAATAACTGGCAACAACTGCATCTCAAGTCATTACAATCGGCCTACAGTATGTCACCCTTCTTCGAGTTTTACATTGACGATTTAATGCCGATTTTTGAAAAAAGGTTTGACTTTATACTTGATTTAAATCTCCAATGTTTTGAGCTTTTGAATGAGTCAATGCAATTAGATTTAAAGCCGCTATTCACAGAAAAATTTGATCAGAATCCAAAAGAGATGAGAGATTTTCGACCTTTAGTTCAAAGAAACTATACCTTACAAGAATTAGATTCGTATGTGCAAGTCTTTACACAAAAACATGATTTCATTTCCAACTTGAGCATACTAGATCTTTTATTTAATGAAGGTCCTAGTTCTAGTATTTACCTCAAAAAACTGAAAATAAATAGTAATGCTTAAGTTCATAATACATTATGGACTACATTTTGGTTTACCGCTATTAATAGCATTAGTTTGGTTTAGACACAATTGGCTTAAAGCTTATCTGATAATGCTATTAACCTTTATCATTGACTTAGATCATCTTTTAGCTAACCCAATATTTGATCCAAACCGCTGCAGTATAAATTTTCATCCGCTACACTCTGACTTCGCTATAATAGTTTATGTATTGCTTTTATTACCTAAACAAACAAGGCTTATCGGACTTGGACTTTTAGCACATATAATAGCGGATTCAGTAGATTGTTTATTGTAAACTCACCGTGGTTTTTATAGGATAGTGATCTGATAGCTTCAAATCATTGAAGGTTTTAAAATTTAAAACGTTAAAACTTTTATCTACTAGGATAAAATCAATCCTCATAGGAAAATACTTAAACTCAAACGTTTTACCAAAGCCAGAACCCGCTTCAGTAAACGTATCGACGAGATCATCACCTGTGATTTGATCAAAAGTGTAAGAGTAAGCAGTATTATTAAAATCGCCAGTTACAATTACCTTATATGGACATTGTGATTTATGTTTTTTAAATAGTTCTACCTGTTCCTGCTGCGCTTTAAACATTCTGCCCACTCGCTTAAACAAACTACCTGATGTTCGCGTACTAATTTCCTCATGCTCTGTATTTATTCTAGCAGATTGTAAATGCATATTATAAACTCTAATCGTGTCCTTTTGTTTTACAATATCTGCAAAAATCGCATTGTTATTAGTATTTTGAAATTCGAGAGAACCTGTATTAATAATCGGATACTTTGAATATATGACTTGACCTCCTCGAGTTTCTTTTGTGTATGTAGCGTTAAAATTAAAGTAACCATCGAGCTTAACTGGATTTCCTCGTCGGTATTCTTGTAAACATACTATCTCAGGAGACTCTGTCTGAATAAGCGCAACTATATCCTCTTTAATTGTTTCACTCGGCAACCATTTATACTCGTTAAATAATCTAACATTAAATGACAATACAGACATACTTTCGTTATTAGACGTTGGTTCGCTCGATGAGAATTTATAGAGTGAGCCTACATGATTCCAACCTAAAGCTAGAACAAATAGAGACAGTAAGAGTTGTTTCCTAAGTCGTAATACCCAATACACAAAAAAGAAAGCATTAATTATGATTAATAAAGGTACGCTCAAACTTAAAACCGACAACGAAGAAAAGCTCTTAGGAGGTATATAAGGCAATATGTATGAAATTAATAACAGGAATGCTGCCAAGGAGTTGACAAAAAACACAAGGCTTCCAAAAAACTTCATTTTTTTCATAATCGCTTAATCCTCCTTACTCGCATCAAACAAAAAAGCTTTTTCTTTTGCAGATAAACTATCATAACCGCTCTTACTTATCTTATCCAAAATAGCATCTATCTTTTTCTGCTTTTCATCTTTTACAGAAGGTTTTGGTTTACTTGTTCTTACTGCGTTACGATGTACGGTTTTCAAAGAAGATTTTGGCTTAAACCATCCCATGAATGAATCCATAGTCCTTTCAAAACCTACACCAATGTCTTTACCCTTCTTTAATTGTGTTGCATAATAATAACCCAATAAATAGCCTCCGAGATGTGCAATATATCCGCCTTGATTAATCCCAAGTAATATCCTAAATACGTCCATAGCCACAAAGAATAACGCAATATGCATCCACTTTACATTGAACATATTGAATAAGCGAATCTGCGAATCTGGCATGTAAATAGCAACAAACATTAACAAGGCACTGACACCGGCAGATGCGCCAACCATAACTCCATTTCTGGTACCGAAAAAATTTCCAGGAATAATGTTAGAAACGGCCAAATAGGCTAATCCACCCGAGATAATACCAAGCAAATAAATATTAAGAACCATCTTAGTCCTAAAAAGATTAGAGGCTGTACGAGAAAGGTAAAACAGAAACAACATATTAAATAACAAGTGAAATAGACCAGAATGTAAAAAGCCATACGTCAATAGCGACCATGGTTGCCAGATAAAATCGTCAAAACCAGAAGGTATAACAAAGTACTTTACAATATTCAGTCTAAAAAGGCTGGAAAAGATAAGATCAAGAGCAAATACAATAACATTAACCGTGATGATTTTTCCAAAAACATCGAGTAGATTGTATCTATATTTTAGTCTTTCTATAGTTGTCATTTAGTTCCAACGGTATTTATCGCGTTCATTCTTTTTCCAGAAATACATTAATAGAAAACCTGTTAGTGCTCCACCTACGTGAGCCATAAAAGCTGTATTACTTGGACTAAATATGGCTTGCCCTGTTAAACCAGAAAATAAGTCTAAAGCAATGATAGCAGGAATAAAGTATTTAGCCTTAATTGGAATCGGTAAGAAAATAAGCATCAACTTAGATTCTGGAAACAACATACCAAAAGCCACAAGCACACCCATAATTGCTCCAGAAGCACCAACCATAGGCACGATATAAGAGGCCGCAAAAGTTTGAGCATCTTCTAAACTACCCAGCACATTGGCCCAATTTGGATCGTATTGTCCATTAGATAGTAAATTAATAATGGTACTTTCAGAAACACCAGACTCTACTAAGGCAATAAGTCCTGTATTATATTGATAATAGGAAAACGCAATTTGAATGAATGCTGCACCAAAACCAGATAAAAGATAAAAAGTTAAGAACTTTTTCCAACCAAATACTTGCTCAACGGCAGTCCCAAACATCCATAAAGCAAACATATTAAATAAAATATGCGCAAAAGTTTGACTGCTATGCATAAACATGTGCGTTAACACCTGCCATGGTTGAAATAATGGATTTTTTGGAAAATGCAAAGCAAACCAAGTAGAAAACGGTTCGCCTTGATGACCAACAGTCATCATTCCGATATACATGATTACATTTATAATCAATAAGTGTTTTACTGCATCTGTGATCGCTTGCCTCATAACTTATATAAATTTCTTTTCTATTGACCTTGCATCCATAGTTATAAACGTTGGTCGATTGGTTGGTGAAACACTTGGTTCCTTACAGGCAAACAAACTATTAACAAGATGCTCCTGCTCCTGTGAATTAAGTTGTTGCCCATTCTTAATGGCAAGACTCTTTGCCATTGATTTAGCCAATAAATCAGCAGTACTAAAACTCGCATCAGGCACATTGGTCTCAACATCACTAAGCAATTGTTCAATAATTATTGACACTTCACTTTCTGGTACTTCAACAGGTACACCTGTTACTATTAAAGTTTCTCCTCTAATTTCAGAAAATACAAAACCTGCATGCTCTAAATCTGTCTGCATGTGTTTAATAATTAGACATTCATTAGGTGTAATACTCAATTCAAGTGGAAACAATAGCTGCTGACTCGTGGCCTCTTTAACGGTAATAAGCTTCAAAAAGTTTTCATACAAGATACGCTGGTGCGCACGACTTTGATCAATGATTAGCATACCAGATTTTAAAGTACTGACAATGTACTTATTTTGCAGTTGAAAAGTGGTCTTATTCGATGCGATAGCATCATCTGAAAACATAGTTGCGGTTTCAGGATTACTTTCGAATGTAACCTCAGCGAAATCATTAGAGGCATCATTACCCTTAGATTCTAATCCCACATACAAACTCTCCCAATTAGCAGCCGAAGCCTTTTTATAGTCTGATTTAAACGCAGTAGATTTCGATGAAGACTGGTCACCAGAAAATGGATTAAAACTGCGATCGACCTCAATTGTCGGTGCTTTTCCTACTTTATCTTTGTAGTTGTATGGTGTATTTAGTTGACTCTGATGCTCAAAATCAAGTATTGGAGCAATATTAAACTGTCCAAGACTATGCTTTACTGCTGAACGAAGTATAGCATACAAGGTATGCTCATCATCAAATTTTATTTCAGTCTTAGTAGGATGGATATTAATATCAATAGTTTTAGGATCAACTGCGAGGTTTAAAAAATAACTTGCATGATAGCCATCTTTCAGTAACCCTTCAAATGCCGCACTAATAGCATGGTTGAGATAGGCACTCTTAATGAAACGTTGATTAACAAAGAAGAATTGTTCTGATCGTGTTTTTTTTGCATATTCTGGTTTACCAACAAATCCAGATATTTTGAGCACTTCTGTATCTTCATCAACAGGCACTAACTTTTCATTGGTTTTACTTCCAAAAATATGAACAACACGCTGTCTATAATTTTCACTCGGTAAATTAAATAATTCACTCCCATTATGGTAAAAAGCGAATGCCAAGTTGGGATGTGCAAGCGCTACACGATGAAATTCGTCTGTTATATGTCTTAATTCAACGGTATCCGATTTTAAAAAATTTCGTCTTGCTGGTATATTAAAAAATAAGTTTTTTACTGAGACAGAAGTTCCTGTTGGCGTTACAGACACCTCTTGGGATTTTACTTTACTCCCTTCGATCTCAATGGCAGTACCAAGTTCATCTTCAGGACGCTTAGTCTTAAGTTCTACATGGGCAATTGCTGCAATACTTGCTAGCGCTTCACCTCTAAACCCTTTGGTATGTAAGTGAAATAAATCTTCTGCTGTTCTGATTTTTGACGTGGCATGACGCTCAAAACTCAAACGCGCATCAGTAACACTCATACCCTTACCATTATCAATAACCTGAACTAGTGTTTTACCAGCATCTTTAATAATAAGTTTAACTTCTGTGGATCCAGCATCAATGGCATTTTCTAAAAGTTCTTTAACTACAGAAGCAGGACGCTGTACCACTTCACCAGCTGCAATTTGGTTGGCAACATGGTCTGGTAAAAGTTGAATAATATCTGTCATTAGCTATTAGGAAAGAATATGGATAAATCGAAACCAATAACTGCCAGAAAAAGAAAAATTAAAATAGCTGCAATTATAAAAACTCGCTTATTAACACGTTCGTCTCGTTGATTTTGATATTCGTCGAGTGCTGCATTCCACTTCCCTTTAATGCCTTTAGGCGGATTAACTGTTTTTCTAAAATCATCGAATTTGTGTTTTAACTCGTAAGGACTTCCGTCACCTTTATAGTATCGTGGCTTATAATTGTACTTCCTGTTTTTTTTCAATTTCATTATTCCCATAATATCCTTAATTTATATATCCTTCAAGAATATACATTAACACAAAGAGAAAAATTAGCATTATCAATAAAGCCGGTAATGAAAATAATTTACTTCCTCTTCTCTTAGAAATGCCTTTGATTTCACCCCACTTACTCTCCATGTCAGGGTTCGCCTTTAGATTTTCAGAATCCTGAAAACGAGGCTTATAGCTGAAGCGTTTATTTTTTCTTTGACTAAACAAACCGACTTGTAAAATAGTACATCATTATCTCAAATGTACTTAATTTACTAGGAAAACTCCCTTAAGGATTCCTTAAAATTATTAACAAAAAAGATGCCAGAATAATGTTGTCAGAAATTGACTAAAGCCAAACCATTATTTGGTTTGCTTTCTAAGCGCTGCCATTTTTATGGCTGTTACCGCGGCTTCAGTTCCTTTATTACCGTGTTTGCCCCCAGAACGGTCTACAGATTGCTGTCTGTTATTATCCGTTAATACACAGAATATCACAGGAATATCACCATTAAGATTCAAATCTTTTATGCCTTGAGTTACCCCTTCACAAACAAAATCAAAATGCTTGGTTTCTCCTTGAATTACACAACCAATGACAATGATAGCGTCTAGCATTCCAGAATCGGCATAAATACTTTTAGACATTCTGGCAGCACCATAGGTCAATTCAAAAGTACCTGGAACATTCCACCGAACGATATTTTCTTTTAAAGCACCACAATCAATTAGGGCATCAAAAGCTCCTTGCCAGAGCCCTTCAGTAATCTCAGTATTCCACTCTGAAACAACAATCCCAAACCGAAAATCTTTCGCGTTTGGGATTGTAGCTTTATCGTAGTTTGATAAATTATGATTTGCCGTTGCCATTATTACAATTTAGCTTCAACCATACCTATCAATACCTCTACCTGACTTGCCTCAGTTGAGGAACTAAATTCAGATTCAATTCGTTTTAAATAATCTAATGCCTTTTGATTTTCTTCTAATCGAATAGCGATTCTCGCAGCTTTCATTAAATACATTGGTGTTGTATAATCATTACGATTAGCGCTAACCGCTTTCTCATAATACTCAAGGCCTTCTGCATATTGTTCTAATTGTACAAAGGCATCACCTATTGCACCAGTTGCAACTGGACCTTGAATTGAAGCATCACTATCAAAATTTCCTAAATACGTAATCGCGTTTTGGTAGTCTTTAAGATTAAGATATGCCATTCCAGCATAGTAGTTCGCTAAATTGGCAGCTGGTGTACCACCATACTGATCTATAATATCTAACATACCATATTTACCTTCACCACCATTTAAAGACATGGTGTATAACGAGTCTGATGCTACTCCAGAGACAGCCTCTTCAAAATACTTCTTAGCCTGGTACATCTCATTCATAGCTTCTTTTTGATTTGGCTCAGCTATAAACTTATCGTATCCTAAATATCCTAAAACAACCAAAGCAATAGCTCCGATTGCACCAATTATATAGTTTTGATTATTTACAAACCACTCTTCTGTCTTAGAAGCTCCTTCATCAAGCGTATTAAACACCTCTGCTGTTGCCGAGTTTTCCTCGACTACAACTTCCTTCTCTTTTTTTGTTTTTGGTTTGTAGCCTCTTTTCTTATACGTTGCCATATCTTGTCTATTATTGCGTGCGCAAAAATAAAATTTTTATTGGGATTTAAAAGCCTATTTATTTGTTATTTTTCAATAATTTGCAGGTTCAAATTCTGCTTCTAAACTCCAATAAATTAAAGGAAACGGAATAATTTTTATGATTCTAAATACGCTCTCTTTAGTTAATTACAAAAATTTTGAAAGTCAGGTTTTTGATTTTGATTCAAAAATCAACTGCTTCGTTGGTGCTAATGGCATTGGAAAAACTAATGCTTTAGATGCAATCTATCATCTTGCTTTTGGAAAAAGTTACTTCAACCCAATTGCACTCCAAAACATAAAGCACGGCACAGAATTCTTTGTAGTAGACGGTAATTTCTTGAAGAATGAGCGCATTGAGAAAATTATAGTTTCGCTGAAACGTGGACAGAAAAAAATTATTAAGCGCAATGGAAAAGCCTATGATAAATTTAGTGATCATATTGGTTTTATTCCATTAGTCATTATTTCACCGGCAGATCGTGATCTCATTATTGAAGGAAGTGATACACGTCGTAAATTTATTGACAGTGTTATCTCTCAAAGTGATAAAGCTTATCTAACGGCTGTTATTGCCTACAATAAAGTATTATCACAACGTAATGCGCTTTTAAAATATTTTGCCCTCAACACTACTTTTAATGCTGATACACTCGCTGTTTATAATGATCAACTTAACGACTTTGGCCAGACAATTTTTAAAAAGCGTGATGAGTTTCTTAAAGTCTTTATACCTATTTTCAAGGAACGCTATGAAGCCATATCCCAAAGTAACGAAGCGATTGATTTAAAATATAAAAGTGATCTTTTTAATGGTGAGCTTATTAGTCTTCTTGAAAGCACTCTCAACAAAGACAAAGCGTTGCAGTATACAAGTATTGGCATTCATAAAGACGACCTCACTTTTTTAATTGATGATTTTCCAATTAAGAAATTTGGAAGCCAAGGACAACAAAAGTCTTTTCTTATTGCTCTAAAATTAGCACAATTCGATTTTATTAAGCAACAGAGTGGTGTTTCTCCAATACTCCTTCTTGATGATATTTTTGATAAGCTAGATGAAAATAGAGTGGCTCAAATTATTCAATTGGTTGACGATGATCATTTTGGCCAAATCTTTATTAGTGACACTCATGCGGAGCGTACTGAAAATGTGGTCAAACAAATTCACCAATCCTATAAATTATTCAAATTATGAAGTACTATTTAGTAATGGTTTGTGCGTTTTTTTTATTAAGCTGTTCTCCCAATCCCGAAACCTATTTAGAGCACCTCCAAGGTTACTGGGAAATTAAAGAAGCGACCTTAGCTAACGGCACTAAAAAACAGTATAAGTTTAATGAAACTATAGACTACATAAAGATTAATGACAGTTTAAAAGGTTTTAGAAAAAAGCTAAAGCCAGGAATAAATGACACCTACTTTACTTCGGACAATGCTGAGACTTTAGTGATAAAAATTGAAAATGATAGTCTAAATATTTACTACAATACTCCTTATGCCAACTGGAAGGAAACCGTTTTAGAAGCTTCTCAGGAACAGCTTAAAATTAGCAACGCTAGTCAGGACGTTTATATCTATAAACGCTATACTCCAATTAATCTCAGTGTGGACTAATTACCACTAAAATTTCACATTTTCTTATAAGGATTAATCATCTATTATAACGACCTTTGTAATAACTTATTTAAGGCCGTGGCAAAACGCAACAACGATAACAAACCAATTGAGGATATTCTAAAGGAATTTGTAAAAACCAACAACCTACAATCAGGATTAGATAAAGTAAATGTGCGTGAAGCTTGGATCAATCTAATGGGTAATGGAGTTAATAATTACACCACAGCAATTGAACTCAAACACGAGGTTCTATTTGTACAGCTTAGCTCGAGTGTCTTAAGAGAAGAATTGAGTTATGGCAACGAAAAGATTGTTAAAATGCTTAACGAATCTCTCGGAAAAGAGGTCGTTAAAAAGTTAGTGCTCAGATAGTATAGTTTCCTAAAGTTTTCCAAAACTTAAAGGCCATTCAGCTCTTAGATTGTATCTTTACAAAAAGCTATGATGAGACTATTTATTTTCCCTTTAATACTTGTATTTCAGTCGTCTATGTTGATATTTCAATTTAATTCCGATAGTAATATTGACAATTGGCGCATTTTAGATGATGTGGTCATGGGAGGACGTTCTAGTGGAGAATTCAAACTTAATGATCAAGGCATCGGAGAATATTCTGGCGATGTATCTCTAGAAAATAATGGTGGGTTTTCTTCATTACGTTATTATTTCGATAGCGTCAATTCTAAAGACTATAATAAATTTAAGCTTAAAATTAAAGGAGACGGCAAAACCTATCAATTCAGAGTAAAAGATAGACGCTATAATAGATATTCCTACATCTATAAGTTCGAAACTTCAGGCGAATGGCAAACTATTGAAATTCCATTCAGTGCTATGTACGCCTCCTTTAGAGGCTATCGTTTAGACATTCCAAATTTTAAAGGAGATCAAATGCAAGAGATCGCATTTTTAATAGGAAATAAGAAGAAAGAAAGCTTTAAACTACTTATAGAATCCATTAGTTTAGAATAATATTTGGTATTTTTAGGTTCTCATAATTTAGAGCTAATGAAATACGCTAAACTACTACTGTCTTTTGTATTAACAATAGGCATTTTTTTCGTTTTTAATACAAAGATTGGTTCCCTCCCACCTCTTGGCAAATTTTTGAATCCAACATCTGGCATCTGGCAAAATGAATCCAATGAGTCCATAACAGGAGAAATTGCGATTCCAGGGTTACAAGATAAGGTAACTGTTCATTACGATGAACTCATGATTCCGCATGTTTTTGCTCAAAACGAACACGATTTATATAAAGCACAAGGCTATTTAACCGCAAAACATCGTCTTTGGCAATTAGAATTTCAAACCTATGCAGCTGCAGGACGATTATCTGAAATTGTTGGAGAAGCTGCTTTAAATTATGATAGGTCAGAACGACGACGAGGGATGGGGTATGGTGCAGACCAAGCCATAGCTTACATGCAAAAATACGATACAAAAACTTTGAGTTTTATTCAAGACTATGCAGATGGAGTTAATGCTTACATAAATCAACTCGATCCTAAAGATTATCCTGTTGAATATAAATTACTCAACTATGAGCCTGAAGCATGGACTCCTAAAAAAACTGCTTTATTACTCATGTATATGACGAAGATGCTTGCTGGTTATGATGACGATTTAGAATTTACAAATGTTCTTCGACAAATAGGTGAAAAGAACTTTGAACTTCTATTTCCAGACTTTTTTGATATTACAGATCCAGTTATTCCCAAAGAAACAGATTGGAGCTTTATTGATGTACCGCAAACAGAATTGCCTGCTAGCAGAAAAGCAATTTTAGATACTATAGCAGAGACTATTACAAAACCTCACCCAGACAATGGTAGTAATAACTGGGCTGTTTCTAGTGCAAAATCTACAACAGGAAATCCGATCCTAGCAAATGATCCTCATTTAGGACTTAACTTACCTTCTATTTGGTTTGTAATGCAATTAAGTACACCAAATCATAAAGCCTTTGGCGCAACAATTCCTGGAGCACTAAGCATTATTTCTGGTTTTAACGAACATATAGCTTGGGGAGAAACCAATGCTACAAGAGACGTTATAGATTGGTATAAAATAGAGTTTAATGACGATAGAAGGCAATATAAATATGATGGAGGCTGGAAAGATGTTACCTTTAGAGTCGAAGACATTAAAATTAGAGGAAAAGAAAGTTATAAAGACACTGTACTTTACACGCATCACGGACCTGTAGTTTATGATAAGAACTTTATGTCCGATAACGAACGGTCGGGTTATGCCATGCGATGGATTGGACATGATGGCGGAAATAATCAACGTACCTTTATTGAGCTTAACAAAGCAAAAAACTACGATGAATATGTAAATGCTTTGCAATATTGGAATGCCCCTGCTCAGAATTTTGTTTTTGCCAGTACTCAAGGGGATATTGCCTTATGGATTCAAGGAAAGTTTGCTAACAAATGGGAAGGACAAGGAAAATTTTTAATGGACGGCAGCAATCCTGAAAACGATTGGCAGTCGTACATTCCCCAAGAATTTAATGCGCATACTAAAAATCCAGAGCGTGGATTTGTAAGTTCTGCCAATCAGCATCCTGTAGATGAAAACTATCCGTATTTTGTTTTTAATGACGGCTATGAAACTTATAGAAATCGTGTTATTAATGATTTCTTTAACTCGAAGGAAAAATTTAGTGTTGACGACTTTAAAAGGCTCCACAATAACAATTACAATTTAAAAGCCTCAGAGCTTGTACCTTACATGTTAGAACATATGGATGCAGCATCATTAACTGAAAATGAAAAGGTTGTTTATAATGAAATAAAAGCATGGAAATTTAATAACGATATAGACGAAGTAGGCCCAAGTATTTGGAGACAATGGTATGGGAAGTTATACAATTTACTTTGGGATGAATTTGACAATGAAGAAACAGCATTAATGGCCCCATACACCTATCAAACCATTCACCTTTTAAAAACTAATGGCAACCATGAGTTTATGGATATTCTTGAAACAGAAGACAAAGTAGAAACTGCTAAGGATTTATTTTTATTAGCCTTTAAAGAAGCTACTGCACGACTTCAAGAAATAAAGACTCAAAAAGGAGATTACAACTGGTTAACTTATAAAGCCACCTACGCTGGACATTTATTACAAGGGTTACCTGCTTTCTCTAGGTTTAATATTCCAATTGGTGGTGACCGCAGTATTGTGAATGCGACTTCTGAAAATCATGGCCCTTCTTGGAGAATGATTGTAGAAATGACGTCTCCACCAACGGCCATAGGTATATATCCAGGAGGTCAATCCGGAAATCCTGGCAGTAAATACTATGATAATTTTATTGATGATTGGGCTGCAGGTCATTACCACAGTTTCAATTTTATACAATCCGACGATCATACCGAAGGGGTTATCGGAACGCAAACCTTAATACCAGCCACAAATGAATAAGAATATTATCAATTTCATCAGTACCATAATTTTAGCAGTAGTTCTATCTATAGTTTTGCCTTGGTGGTCTGTAATGACCGCAGCTTTGGTAACATCTTTATTTATACCCCTAAAAAAAGCTGCTGTATTTGTAGTTCCTTTTCTTGCTATACTTAGCCTTTGGACCTTGCAGAGTTTTATGCTGAGCATAGGCAATGATTTTACCTTGGCTTCACGCATTTCAGAATTACTATATCTTGGTGGCAGCCCATATACTTTGTTATTAGTAACAGGTATCATTGGTGGCCTTGCAGCAGGAATAGCGGCAGTTCTTGGAAAACAAATTGTCCTCGTTTCTCAAAAGTAAATGAGAAACTCATCAATTTTGTATCAGTGAAGTGTTTACCATTATCTGTTATGAAAACATAGATTCTGTTCTATGCCATTTTTTCCCAAACATATTTTATCGATTTTGGGGAGAATAATAAAGTTAAAATAGACATTTATGATTTAACTCATACAACGGGGTAAAACGATTAAACTTTAAGCTAAAAAGTCTTGTCATTCGCTACAGAGAAAGCCAAATCAATTAGCCTTGAGCCATAGAGAATCTATTCTTCACTACAAGAGTTTTCGTCGTAAAAACAGAAAAATCAACGTTAGAATTTAGAAAAGGATTTAGTTAATTTTTATAAGATAAAAAGTATATTTAACCTATAAATAAGTTTCTATGAACCCATCAGCTAATGGCTGGATAAAAAAACTACTTCTTGAGATTGCAGAGGTTTCTTATGCTGATATTGAAACCAGTACATTTTATTCTAAACTTAAGAAAACAGGGTTTATTTACGGCAGTAATGTAGGGGTTATCCTAGACTTTGCTAAAACATTTGACTATACAGAAGAGGAACGTTGCAAGATTAACTTATTGGTAAGTTATTCTTTTATACATCAAAAATTGGCTTGCACAGAAGTTCTTTCTGAGAGCTTAATTGCTTACTACAAAGCCATTAGCAACCAGAAACGTTCTTTTTTTGAAGAACTTTTCGGTGATAAATCTTCAGACAGTTTACTAGAGAAGATGATTCATAAACGTATTAATATTGACGATAATGTCATCACTAAAAATTTCAATTACTTTTTAATCAATGCGCTTTTATTTGTAGATATACTTGGCTACCAGCGCTACTTAAAGAATAAAAAAAACATAAGAAATTACGTTATTGATTTAGAATCCGCTCTTGAAACAATTGTATTTACAGCTATTGATGTTAAGTCTAATAAAACCAAATACGATTATAACTTAATTCGTTTGTTTGAGGATTCTGTGAGACATAAAAACTCAAGATTACCTACCTGTGAAGATGCCATTGGTTTTATTTCTGAACCTTTAGAAAAACTTTATCTAATCGACTTAGTTTGTATGGCGTCCTGGAGTGATAAGGTCATCGATGAGGAGGAACGTGAATTTTTAAACCGACTCCAATCGGATCTTGAATTGAACAATAACGATATTGCTAGCGCCGTTGACGATATAAATAGCTTCTACAACATTCATAAAGATCATGTTGCATTTTTGAGCTCAAAAAATTTAGCGCAAAGCTTTTATAATAATAGTAGTAAAATCGTTTCAAAGCTAATTAAACGCAATAGCAAACGTCTTATTCGTGAGCTATCTGAAAGTAAGGAAGCTATGGCTTTATTGGCAAAATCTACACAACGTAATTTAACCGATGAAGAACAAAAGAAAATTCAGACCCAACTATTAGATATTTTCAAATCCATACCAAGTCTGGCAATTTTTATGCTACCTGGTGGTATGTTGTTAGTACCACTTTTCGTAAAATTTATTCCAAAACTCTTACCTTCTGCCTTTGATGACAACCGCATTGAAGAGGATTAGTGAAATATTTGAACTATTCTAGCCAATTTTTAAAGTCCTTAACTCGTTCTCTAGCAACTATAATTTCTTGCTCATTAAAGTGGTTCAGCTTAATCTGAAGTCTAGAATTGGTATAACTAACAATGTCTTTAATGGCATTAATATTTACATAAAACTTTCTGCTAATTCGGAAAAATACATCTGGTTCGAGCTCATCTTCTAATTGATCCAACGTTAAATCTAAAAGATAATTCCGCCCTTCTACAGTATGAGCATAAGTGCCCTTATTTTCACTAAAAATACATTCAATATCTTCAATATTTATCAATTTAAGATGTTGCCCAACCTTTACGGAAAAACGTTTCTTGTATTCGCGCTCAATGGGGTTGACGAGAAGTTTTTTAATATCATTAAAGTCTAATGTAACCGACTGACTTTGGTGAGTTCTATTTTTAAATTTATCGACTGCAGCCTTAAGATCATCCTCATCAATTGGTTTTAATAAATAATCAATACTGTTTAGCTTGAACGCCTGCAAAGCATATTCATCATAAGCCGTAGTAAATATTACTGCTGAATTTATATCTATTACTTCAAAAATCTCAAAAGATAAACCATCGCTAAGCTGTATATCTAAGAAAATTAAATCTGGATGCCCATTATTTTGAAACCAATTTATAGACTCTTCAACAGAATGAAGCATTGTTTCTGCTTCGACATTTAGAGATTTAAGCATACGCTGTAATCGTCTTGCTGATGGTTTTTCGTCTTCTATTATAAGTACATTCATTGACGTTATTAATTTATCTTATTCCCAAAGTTGTCTTTCTGACTCATCCTTTTGGCTAAACTCGCTCATTTTTCTCTGCTCCCAACTTTTGCTAAATACTTTACTTTCTTTAAATGCTATAAAACCATGGATTAAAATAAAAGCGGTCCAAGCCACAATAATGCTTAAATTAAGACTGATAATATTATCCTTATAAGGTCCTTCCTCGATGATTATAAAATTATAAAGTATTAATACTATACAAATAAGGTATAATGCTAAATGTAAGTAGAAAGTTTTTATCCGTCTTACTTTCTTCCTAGCATTTGCCTTAAGTTGTTCTTCTTTTAATTTGGTCATAACTATTATCTTTTTACTACTTTACCATCCTTCCAGACTGTTATTATTTGATTCATTTGCTTGATATCGTTAGTTACATCTCCATCTAATAAAATTAAATCGGCCCTATAACCAGCTATTACATAACCTCGATCTTCTAAGCCAAATGCATCTGCGACATTGCTTGTACCTGCTTTTAATACCTCAATAGTAGACATTCCAGACTCATTTAAAAGTTGAAGTTCTTGATATAAATCTGTTCCGAAGTTGATGCCAACATTAGGCGGATCTGTTCCTGCTAAAATCGGAACACCATTATCAAACAATTTTTTTACCTGGGCAAACAATTTTTCTTTTGTTAACAACTTTACCTCGTCCAAGTTCATGGCATCAAAAGCTTTAATTGTTGTTAATAATGTAGGTATAACGAAAAATGACTTTTTCTCTAACAACTTGTCTAATTGATCTTTCTTTATTTCTTTATCCCACCAAATATGAACTATTCCATCTGCATCATAACTTAATACATCAATCGCATCTGCTAACCGACTTACATGCACAACAGCCATTCTATCTGCTAAATGTGCTTCTTTTATTAGTGCTGCAACCGTTTCAGACGATAAGGTGTTCCGCCAAGGCTCCACGATAATTTTAATATAGTCAACATTTGCTTCAACGCGATCAGTAATAAATTTTTTAGCATCTTCAGGCTTGTTTAAAGTTGGTACCGGAAATCCAAATTGCGTACCATGACCCTCTGGTGCAGTTGCGGCGTAACCTGCCACAAAATATCTTGCATAATTGGTTGAATCTTTTAATTGTCGCATCATACTTTGATACGTTTCCACACCATGCATATCCATAACATTTAAAACTCCTGCTTTGGCAGCTTGAGATAAAGATTGAGGTGCCCAAGCATGCACATGCGCATTTGATAACGCAGGAATTAGTGTTTTTCCATTGCCATCAATTATTTGGTCTTTGCCAGACGTTTGGATATTAATAGCAACTTCGACAATAGTACCATTATCAACTTTTACTGAAGTGCGTTCTATAACCTTTTCTCCATCAAACAATTTTACATCTTTAATTACAAAACTATTCTGAGCCGAAGCAATGACAAATGAAAATAAGATGAATAGAAAAAGTAATTTTTTCATAATTATAGTGCTTTACTAATCCCAGTTCTGGCGTTCACGATCCATAAACTCCTCTACTTTACGTTTCTCCCAATCTTTTCCAAAGAAGAAATCGGTTCCAAATACACCTAAGAAATGAAATAACAATCCTATTCCCCAAAACGTTGCTGTGGCATAAGGGCCAAATCCATCAAAACCTGCATTGACTCCAATTAGGATGATTAAAAACACATTAACAACAACATACACAGCAAAGTGCCAATAAAAGCCTATAAGAGAGTCCACCTTCTTCTTTGCTCGCATGTAAGCTTCTTCTTTTCTAAAATCTGAAAATTCGTCCTTATCCTTGTAGGGTTCTAAACTATATTTATCCATAATTTTCTATTTTGAGTCGTCTGACAATTCTTTATTCATATATTCTTGTATTTTTCGCTCTTCCCACCCTTGGCCATACCTAAAAGAAATAAAATGTAGAATTAAAAATATTCCCCAAATTACCCATGAGCTAAGGACATCAATAGTCTTTAATTCATTTGTAAAAGTATCCCAACTGTCCAAATCGTTCCAAACTTTAACAGCTGTTATAGCTATGTTTACCAATATGTAAATTGCAAAGTGCGAATAAAATCCTTTCTCTTTATCAACTTTATTTTTGGCTCTTATATATTTTAAATTTGATTCTTGATTTTTCATAACAATACCTATTAATTCCAACGATTACGCTCGTCATCTTGTCTCATATATTCCTCAATCTTTTTCTTTTCCCAGTTGGCGCCAAAGGCCCCATTATCTACATACACACGGTAGGCTTGTATTATTAAACTTATACCCCAACCTAACATTGGAAACCAAAACCATTGTATGGTATGTCTCGAAAATTGATACCAAATAAATACTAAAAATGGTATGACTAAGCAATATGAAATTAAACTATAATAGAACGCCTTAAGTTCTTCAACCCTGTTACGGGCTCTAACGTAATCGTCATTAAGACGCGTTTGTGATTTTTGTGTTGTTCTCATGATTGATATTTGTTTTGTGAGCATTGGAATTGCAACTGCAAAATCCGTATCTCTTTGATTGATGTAAACTTTTCGTTGTGTGAGTAAGTTGTAGCGCTGTTTAATATTTTCTAATCCTACACCACTACTCTTCTTAACGATTTGTTTTGGTTGAAGATTATTCATCACTACGAGATGATTTCCATCTTCATAAATTTTAATATGCAAAGGCTTATTAGAGGTTACCATGTTATGCTTTACTGCATTTTCTAATAATAATTGCAATGACAAGGGCACAACTTTACTTTCAGGGTTTGAGGCTTTATCAGGAATTTCAAATATGATACTATCTTCAAATCTCATTTTTAAAAGTGACATATACGTCCGTGCAAATTTAAGCTCCTCGTCTACTGTTATAAGTTCCTTGCTTTTTTGCTCTAAGACATACCTATAAACCTTTGACAAACCGGTGGTAAACTTTTGAGCACTATCTGGGTTCTCCTCTATTAGACTTGTTAATACATTTAAGCTATTAAATAAAAAATGTGGATCTAATTGATTCTTTAAAGCATCAAATTTAGCACTTGCAGCACCTGCTATTACCTTCTGCTCTTTAACCTTATTTCTCTGGTAACGGTTATAGAAATAAGCGATATAGAAAATAGACAGTATACTTAATGTTACCCAAAGACCAAATGAGTAACCACTCCATCCATCGTTTTCTATAAAGGTTCTAAATGACTGTCCATAAATTAGAACAAGTATTAAAATTCGTAGTATAAAAATTGTTGTCAGTGTAATAACAGTTGCACCACAAATTCCGTAAACAATACGTTTAAGAACATCGTAACTACTTAATTTCAGTCTTTTTACAAACTGAAAATACACGGTGTTGACATAACTTAATACAAAGGTATACAGCTGTGTGAAACCAAAGTCAATAAAATATAAGCTGGTATTTTCATAGCGTACTTCATTCTCTATTAACAAAATGCGTACCGCATAGATCACACATCCTATTAAAAATACTACAACTAAACTTTTAACTGACTTAATCATTTTAACCTTCTAATGGATTATTATTTACAAGATTCTACAACTTGTTCTGCACGATCTTTTCCCCAATTTGGATGAAAATTGGTCTCTGCCTTAAAGGTATCAAAAAGTTCTAATGCTGTTTCTAATTGTTTACAATAAGGAGCCGTATCTTGTCCAAAATACTTTGCACTGCCCATTGCCCATTCCGTTTTGCAGAATACCGCTCTTGGATTATCAGGATCAAGTTGCGCTGCTCTCTCATATAACTCAGAGATTTTAGCAGCATATTTCATACCGTAGGTCATACCATCAAACGCTACCCAATTGGTGTAAATCTGTGCTTGCATTACTACTAATTCCGCATTCTCTTCTGTTTTACTTAAGGCAATATCCAAATGCTCTTGTGCTTTTTCTAATTGTGCTTTTAAAATAACCTCATCCTTAATATTCCAGCTTTTTAAACTGTTCATTTGAGCTATGTAATAGTCTGGTAGCCACTCTTCGCTTTCCGCCTTCGCAATGCGCTCAAAGATATTTTCTGCATCCTCCCATTTATCCGATTCCCAAAGCTCAAATGCTTTAGTCATTCCTTTTTCAAAATTACTTTGTGCTTGTGTTATTCCCGCAACGACTAATAAGAGTATAATCATTAGATTTTTCATTGTATTTGTTTTAAAAAGTTATTGTTATTAATGTATCCGATTCAAGTTTAAACTTTGCATCCTCCCATTTCGGTGGCCCCATAAATCCTTTGGCATTATTTGAGCAGGCGTAATCTTCTTTAGGAATTCCAATAAAGTTGCTATCCAGCTTATTATTACTATTTTCATCATGAAATAAGGACACAGCATAAATTCCCTTTGGTATATTTTCGAATGTGACTTGGCAAGCATTATTTTTAATTTTACTTACAATACCTTTATAAGTGTTTTCTAAAAAGTCAGATTCTTTATCATAAAGCGCAATAAGAATTTGCCCATTATTATTGTCTACATCCTCTACATTTACTGTAAGATTAAATGTTTTTTGAGCATTATTCTTTAATGGTAAAAAGCTTATGATAATGACTAGTGCAATTTTTACTAATGTTCCCATGTTTTATTTGTTTGATACAAATATCTGACAGAACTCTATTTTTTTAAAATGGTATTGACCGAATCGTCATTTTTTGATGACGAATTGTAAGCTTTTCAAAATCCTTTAGAAAAAGACGTAACATATAGCATGCTTTGACTACATATCAAAACACTAAACTTGTAAATCCAATCAAACATGCAATCGAAAATACTATCCATTGTTCTGATCTTATTCATAAGCCTATCCTTTTCGCAAACAGACAAACGTCTTAAAGGCATAGAAAAACAATTTAATTTAATTTTAGAATCGACAAAAACACCTGGTTTTGCTGTAGCTATTGTAGAAGGAGACAACGTTATTTATGCCAATGGCTTTGGATATGCCGACTATGAAAATAAAATTGCAGTTGATGCAAACACCTTGTTTGCTATTGGATCTTCGACTAAAGCCTTTACTTCTGCCTTACTGGGAATTTTAAGAGAAGATAATAAATTATCTTTTGACGATAGTCCTTTACAATATATTCCCGGACTAAAGTTTTATAATAATGATATGAATAATAACATAATCATTAAAGATTTAATGCGACATAGCACAGGTTTACCAAGACATGATGGCGCCTGGTATTTATTTTCAAGCCACAATAAAGATTCACTCGTATCACGTATACAATATCAAGAACCATTTACGGGAGTGCGCCAAGCATGGTACTATAACAACTTTGGTTTTTTATTACAAGGAGTCATTACAGAAAAACTAACCGGAGTAACATGGGAAAAGAATATAGAAGATAGGTTCTTTAAGCCTTTAGGTATGCATCGTTCAAAAACCAAAATAGGTGGCATGAAAAGTAGCAAAAATACTGCTTACGGCTATCGTTTAAATGATGATAGAAATTTGGTAAAAATGGACTATTACGATATCGCAGGCATGTCTCCTGCAGGTAGCATAAATAGTAGTGTTAATGACATGACCAACTGGTTAAAATTATGGATTAACAACGGAAAATTTGGGGAAGAGCAAATCATTCCTGAAAATTATGTTAAGGAGGCTATAAGCTCACAAATGGTTGTAGCCGGTGGTTTACCAAGTGAAGAATTACCTAATGTACTATATGCCAATTATGGCTATGGATGGTTCTTACATTCATACAAAGGCCATTATATGGTAGAACATGGTGGTAATATCGATGGATTTTCGGCCAGTGTGGCATTTTATCCAACAGATAACCTCGGCATTGTTGTATTAACTAATCAAAATGGTTCGGCCGTACCAAGTCTCATTAGAAATATTGCAGCAGATCACATGTTAAATGTAGATAAAACCGATTGGGCCAAGAAGCATAAAGAAGACCTTGAGAAAGCGCTTAAAGCTCAAGAAGAAATGGAGGATACTGACCAAAGTTCTAATGTTAAGAATACCAGACCATCACATATCCTTTTGGACTACACAGGAACTTATGAAAACAAAGGCTATGGCAAGTTTGATGTGATTTTAGAGAGTGATAGTTTATTTGCTACGCTTAATGGTAAGAAAATCTATTTTAATCATTTTCATTATGATACCTTCGAGTTAATCGACTATTCTGAGGGCAAAGCAGACACCACACAAATTGGCAAATCATTGAAAGTAAGCTTCACCACAAATGTAGCTGGTGATATTGACTATATAAAAACAGACATAGAACCAATGACCGATGCCATTGCCTTTAAACGTACGCCCAATACTATAAATGTTGATGCAGACACTTTAGAACAGTATGTAGGTAAATATGATTTAATGGGTACTGAAATAAAAGCCTATGTAAAGGATCAGAAGGTACTTTATGTATTTGTTCCTGGGCAACCGGAATACGAGCTTGTACCAATAGCCGAACACAAATTCAATTTTAAAATATTGGAAGGATTTAAGGTTGAATTTATTCAAACTGATGGTAATATTGATCAGGTAAAGTTTATACAACCCAATGGAACGTTTGTTGGAAACCGTAAAGCAGAATAATATAGAATAAAAAAACCATCCGGTCGGATGGTTTTATATTTTGTTTATAACAACGTTCTTAGAACATTTCTCTTCCAGCAAAATGGAATGCACCTTCAATAGCTGCATTATCGTCACTATCACTACCGTGTACTGCATTTTCACCTATAGATGCTGCATATAACTTACGAATAGTACCTTCTGCTGCATCAGCAGGGTTAGTTGCACCAATTAAGGTTCTAAAATCTTCAACAGCATTATCCTTTTCTAAGATTGCTGCAACGATTGGTCCTCGCGTCATGTATTCTACTAATTCTGGAAAGAATGGACGCTCTTTGTGGATTGCATAAAATTCTTGAGCGTCAGCAGCAGTCATTTGCGTTAACTTCATCGCTACAATTCTGAATCCTGAAGCTGTAATTTTTTCTATAATTGCGCCAACGTGTCCTTTTTCAACCGCGTCTGGCTTTAACATTGTAAATGTTCTATTAGTTGCCATTATGTATTTTTTTTAATTGTGGTGCAAAAGTAACCTATTTATTTAATTTATCAAGTCAGCAATTTTAATAATTCTTTATCATTTCAATTGTCTTAAATCAAGATCTTGGATTATAAAAAATTGTATCTTCGTCAACTATGAATAAGACCCAATTGAAAGAATTAAAAACGGTTTTGAGTCAGGCTCAAAACATTGTAATTGTTCCACACAAAAATCCTGATGGTGATGCTATGGGTTCTACACTTGCGCTTAATCACTATTTATCAGAACTAGGTCATGATGCAAATGTTATTGTACCGAATGATTATCCAAATTTTTTAAAGTGGTTGCCTGGAGATGATAGTGTTTTAATTTTTGAAAATGATCAAGATAAAGCTGAAGGATTAATTCATGAAGCCAGCCTGATATTTACTCTAGATTTTAATGCTCTACATCGTGCTGGTGAAATGTTAAATTCGTTGGAAGCATCAACTGCTACAAAGATTATGATAGATCATCATCAACAACCTGATGATTATGCAAAATACATGTATTCTGATGTGAGTATGTCATCGACATGCGAAATGGTTTATAATTTCATAGAACAATTAGGTGATCTGGAAAAGGTAAACAGTGATATTGCGACTTGTCTTTACACTGGTATTATGACAGATACTGGATCATTCAGATTTCCGTCTACCACCAGCAGAACCCATGATGTTGTAAGTCAACTCATAGCCAAAGGGGCTAACAATTCTGAAATACATAATAAAGTTTTTGACACTAACCGTTACAGCCGTCTTCAGCTTTTGGGTAGAGCAATGCAAAATCTCAAAGTGATTCCAGAATTGTTTACATCATATATTACCTTATCTCAAGATGAGTTGGATGAATTCAATTTTAAGAAAGGAGATACGGAAGGCTTTGTCAATTACGGATTATCACTCAAAGGCATTGTGTTTGCGGCTATATTTATTGAAAATAAACAAGACGATATTATTAAAATCTCCTTGAGAAGTAAAGGTGAGTTTTCCGTTAATGAATTTTCAAGAGCGCATTTTAATGGTGGTGGTCATACCAATGCCGCTGGCGGACGCAGTCATGAGAGTTTAGAAGCTACAGTTGATAAATTTATTAGTATATTACCACAGTATAAAGAACAATTGTCCCCAAAACAATAAAATATTCAAAATGAAGAACCTACTACTCATATTTGCTTTGTTTCTGATTTGCTTAAGTTGTAAATCACCAGAAGCTAGACTTCCAGAAACGGTGCAATCTGGTTCTTTCTTAAAAGAATCTGCAGAACGAAATAGAAAACTTAACGAGCAAGAAAAATTATTGATTCAAGATATCATTAAGAATAATCCTGAACGAGAATACATTGCCTCAGAAAGCGGTTTTTGGTATTCTTATAAAACCAAAGGCGACAATAAAAACACACAACCTGATTTTGGTGACATCATTGATTTTGAATACAATGTCTCTGATCTCAATGGCAGAGAAATTTATACCAAAGAAAAAAAGACTTACGTTATGGACAAACAGGAATTGTTCACTGGTTTAAGAGAAGGTCTTAAACTTATGAATCCAGGAGACCATATTACGTTTATCTTTCCATCTCAAAAAGCATACGGTTATTATGGAGATGATAATAAAATAGGAACAAATGTTCCGCTAATTTGCGAAGTAACACTAAATACAATAACTCAAGAAAATGATTAAAAAAACACTTACAGCCATCGTTGTATTACTTGTATTGGTAAATATTTCTTGCCAAGAAAAATATCCAGAATTAGAGGATGGACTTTATGCTGAAATCGAAACCTCTAAAGGTACTATGTTAGCTAAATTATTCTATGATAAGGTCCCAGTTACTGTGGCCAACTTCGTAGCACTTGCAGAAGGGAATCATCCAATGGCGGCAGAACAGTATCAAGGTAAACCGTTCTACGATAGTTTAACCTTCCATCGCGTTATGGATAAGTTTATGATTCAAGGTGGAGATCCCCAAGGCGATGGTCGCGGTACTCCTGGCTATCGGTTTGCTGCTGATTTTAGTCCAGAATTAAAACATGACAAGCCTGGTATTTTATCTATGGCAAATGCTGGAGGCATTAATACTAATGGAAGTCAATTCTTTATAACAGAAGCACCATATGCAAGAGGAAATTTCTTTGATGCAAATGGTAATTTGAAACCTTGCGATCAGCCTAGAGTAAGCTGTCACTCAGTTTTCGGAGAATTAGTAAAAGGGTTAGAGGTTCAGGATTCAATTTCTAATGTAGAAGTTGTTAATCCTAGAGCGCGAAATCATAAGCCCGTTGAAGATGTATACATTACTAAAGTAACCATCATAAGAAAAGGTAAGGAGGCAACGTTCTTTGATGCACCGAAAGTATTTGAAGAAGAAATGCCAAAAGTCGAAGAAACATTCAGATCAATACGGGATGAAGCTAAGAAAAAGGCCGAAGATTTAGCTAAGAAAGCTAAAGAAGATTGGTTAAAGAAAAATGAATCCTTAGACGGCAGACGTATTGATTCGCCAACTGGAATGGCTATGATATTTACTCACGAGAGTGATGGTGTAAAACCTACTTCAGCACAGCGCGTGAATATTGACTGCGCAGGTTATTTTGAAGATGGTACCTTATTCTGGACCACTTGGAAAGAAATAGCTGAAAAAAATGGAAAATATGACGAGCGTCAAGACAAAGCCGGCCAGTATAAAGCATTTACAATGCCGTATAATCAAAGTGCGACTTTGGTGGCAGGGTTTAGGGAAGCTATGCTAAATATGAAGGTTGGTGATAAAGCACGCGTATTTATTCCTTACTATCTAGGATATGGGGAAGCAGGCAGAGCACCATTAATTCCTGCAAGAACTAACTTAGTTTTTGATATTGAAATTGCAAGTATTGCTGAATAAGCAAATTGAAATAAACTGAAAAGGCTGCCTATGAGCAGCCTTTTTTTATGCCTTAGGAATGTTCTTTAAAATCTCTAGAACAAATTCCCAGTATTTTTGGACCGAAGAAATTTGAGCACGTTCATCAGGCGAATGAGCACCCTTAATATTAGGACCAAAACTAATCATATCCAAATCAGGATAATTCTGACCAAGAATACCGCATTCTAACCCTGCATGACAAGCTGCAACATGAGGTTTTTCACCATTATTTAATCGTTCATAAATAGGAACCATAACTTTTAAAATGGCCGAGTCCATATTAGGCGCCCATCCTGGATAGTCACCTGAAAATTCCACCTCACAACCCGCAAGTTCAAAGGTTGATTTTAAAACATTAGCCAGATCCATTTTAGATGTCTCAACCGAGCTTCGTGTTAAACATCCTACTTTAATATTACCATCTTTCACGACTACACGAGCCATATTATTAGAGGTCTCTACCAAGTCTGGTATATCAGCACTCATGCGATAAACACCGTTGTGTGCTGCATAAAGGGCTTTTACTATTAATTCCTGAACATCCTGCGTCATCACATGTATTGGTAACTCAACTTTATTAAATACCACCTGTAATTCAGGTTCCATCGTTTTATATTCTTTCTTAATAGTCTCTGACAATGCATTGAATACATTAAGAAAACGGTCCTCTTTGTTTGATCTAACGACAACGGTAGCTCCACTTTCTCTGGGAATTGCATTACGTAAACTACCTCCATCAATTTCAGAAATTCTGATATCTTCTAAAACTGCAAATAAGAGACGATTCATAATTTTATTGGCATTACCTAAGCCTTCATGAATCTGCATTCCAGAATGACCTCCTTGAAGTCCTTTGACTTCTATTTTAAAAGCAGTTAATTCTTTAGAAGACAATTGTTCTTGATTATATGAACGTGTTGCTGTAATGTCTAAACCACCTGCACAACCTACTCCAATTTCATCATCTTCTTCGGTATCTAAATTTAAAAGGATATCACCCTTTAAAAGACCACCCTTTAAGCCCATGGCACCAGTCATACCAGTTTCTTCATCGATAGTAAATAAGGCTTCTAAATCTGGATGTGCTATTGTATCACTTTCAAGTATGGCCATGATCGTTGCTACTCCTAAACCATTATCAGCACCTAAAGTCGTACCTTTTGCCTTTACCCAATCGTCTTCAACATACATTTCAATGCCTTGAGTATCGAAATCAAAAACGGTGTCGTTATTCTTTTGGTGTACCATGTCTAAATGCGATTGCATTACGATTGGTTTTCGATCTTCCAAACCTTTAGTAGCCGGTTTTCTAATAATTACATTACCTACCGCATCTTCAATAGTTTCTAAACCCAATTTTTCACCAAAATCTTTCATAAATTTTATAACGCGTTCCTCTTTTTTAGAAGGACGCGGAACTGCATTTAAATCTGCAAATTTATTCCAAAGTACTTTTGGTTCTAGGGCTCTTATCGCTTGACTCATATCTTAATTTTTAACGCTTACAAAGGTAACCAAACTAAAACTATTTTCTATTTTTGATTCATGATGAAAAACAAAAAATTAGTCATCACTTTATTTCTGATTGTTCAGATTTTAATCACGTCTATTCTTAAAAATTATCCTGAATTTGTTGAACAATATTACAGTAATGGTGTTTATGTTTTTATTTCAAAGTTAATGCGTTATAGCTTTGGATGGCTACCTATTTCCGTTGGAGATATGCTCTACACTTTAGCAAGTATTTATATCGTTAGATGGTTCATAGTTAATAGAAAACGAATAATAAAAGATACTATTCATTGGCTATTAGATATTGGTGCGGTGCTATCTTTAGGATATTTTGCCTTTCATCTTTTATGGGCTTATAATTATTACAGACAACCACTTTACCATTCGTTAAAATTAGATTCTGAATATACTACTGAAGAACTCTTAAGTTTCACAAAGCGTCTTATTGAAAAATCAAATGCAGTTCACTCAAAATTAGCAGCAAATGATTCTACTAAAGTAGAAATGCCATTTTCAAAATCTGAAATACTTAAAAAAGTGAACAATGGCTATGATAATTTAGCCCAAGTTCATCCACAATTTTACTACAGCCCAAAAAGTATTAAAACGTCCATTTACAGTTTACCACTTACATATATGGGATTTTCTGGCTATCTAAATCCATTTACTAATGAAGCTCAGGTTGATGGTATGATTCCAACGTATAAATTCCCAAGTACCTCTTGTCATGAGATAGCCCACCAAATAGGGTATGCAGCTGAAAACGAGGCGAATTTCATTGGGAGTTTAGCTGCAATACATAATGACGATCCTTATTTTCAGTATTCTGGCTACACTTTTGGATTACGTCATTGTCTTGTTGAAATTTTTAGAAGGGATAAGGACACCTATTATCAAACTCTCGAAGGTGTTAATAAAGGAATCCTAAAAAATTACCAAGAGGTAGATATCTTTTGGAAGTCTTATACCAATCCTTTGGAACCAGTTTTTGAAAAAACATACGATGCGTTTTTAAAATCGAATAACCAATCTGCTGGTATGAGTAGTTATAGTTATGTGGTGGCACTTCTGGTAAACTATTATGAAAATAGATCCTTATAAAACGTTAAATTCGTCACTTAGCGATTTCATTATTATTGTTTATTCATATCTTTATTGAGACAAACAAATCAACTAATTTATGACGAAAACACTATTTCGACTGCTCATTTTTATGTGCAGTTTTTCGCTATTTGCACAAGATTACTTTCCTAGCAATACTGGGGTAAAAGCAAATAATTCCAATTACACGGCATTCACCAATGCAACAATTCACGTAACACCAACAGAAACGATAGAAAATGCCACACTTTTAATAAAAAATGGTAAAGTGGTCAGTGTTGGAACATCTGTTAGTATTCCAAAAAACACCACTAAGATTGACCTAACTGGTAAAAGTATATATCCATCTTTTATAGATATCTATACCACGTTTGGTGTTAAGAAACCAGAACGTGGAGGCAATGGTCCGCGCTATGGCGCGAGCCGAAGTGGTTTTTATTGGAATGACCATATTATGCCTGAACAAGACGTGATGGCAAGTTTTAAATATGATAGTAAAACAGCCTCTCAAATGCACCAACTCGGATTTGGTGTTGTAAATACACATATGCCCGATGGTCTTGCACGTGGAACAGGTGCACTCATTGCACTTAATAATGACGCTGACAATTCAAAACGTGTGGTTGATGGCGAAACAACACAGCATTTTTCATTTAGCAAGAGTGTAACATCGCGTCAAGCTTACCCTTCTTCAATTATGGGAAGTATGGCCTTACTGAGACAAATGTATAACGATGCCAATTGGTATGCCGATGGTAATGTAGACACTAAAGATTTAGCACTTGAGGCATTGAATGGCAATAAGAACTTATTACAGATTTTTGAAGCAGGAAGTAGAGCTAATTTAATGCGTGCTGATAAAGTTGGTGACGTCTCTAACGTACAGTATACTATTGTTGGAGGTGGCGATGAATATGAGCGTATCAATGAAGTTAAGGGTACTAATGCAACCATTATTTTGCCAATTGATTTTAGATTAGCCTATGATGTAGATAATGCCTTATTAGCATCTACCCTATCCTTAAGTGATATGCGTGCTTGGAACCAAGAACCTCATAATCCGAGACTATTAGCTGAGAATGAAATTAATTTTGCATTGACAACGCACGGTTTAAAGTCTAAAAAATCATTCAAATCTAATTTAATGAAAGCCATAGAAAGTGGGCTTTCAAAACAAAAAGCACTTGAAGCTTTAACAACTATACCTGCTGGATTACTTGGTAAGTCTGACCTTTTAGGAACACTTAAATCTGGTAGCTATGCCAACTTCTTAATTACTTCAGGTGATATTTTTGATAAAAAGACAAAGTTGTTTGAAAATTGGGTACAAGGCACACCTCATATCATTACCGATATGAATGTAAGAGATATTGATGGTGACTATACCTTTAAGTTGAGAGGTAACGACTACAAGCTTGCAATTACAGGAAGTACATCAAAACCAAACGCCAAATTAGAAAGTGGTTCTAATAGCTTAGGCACTAAGATGAATTATGCAGACGATTGGATTAATCTCACTTTTAAAACGGCAGATAGTTTAAAAAAGGAATTTATTAGAGTTGTTGCCAATGCAGCAAATGGCAACAGCCTTGATGGTAAAGCTATACTTCCAAATGGTAATGAGTTACCATTTTATGCAAACAAAATCCAAAAGGAATCTGATAAAAAAATGAAAGATAAAAAGGATATGGTCTCTAAAGCAACGGATGCTTTTATGAGTCCCATTACGTATCCTAACCTAGCATTTGGTTTTGATGAAAAACCAAAATCAGAAACCTTACTATTTAAAAATGCTACGGTTTGGACCAATGAAAGTGATGGTATTCTTGAAAATACGGATGTATTAATTAAAGATGGAAAGATTGCTAAGATTGGTAAAGACATTTCAGACAGAAAGGCCAAGGTTATAGATGCTACAGGAAAACACATTACTGCAGGTATTGTAGATGAGCACTCGCATATTGCAGCTGCATCGATTAATGAAGGAGGTCACAATTCTTCTGCAGAGGTCACCATAGAAGATGTAATCGATGATGAAGACATTGATATCTATCGTAACCTTGCAGGTGGCGTAACATCTATTCAGATATTACATGGTTCTGCTAACCCAATTGGAGGACGTTCGGCCATTATAAAACTAAAATGGGGAGAATCAGCAGATGATTTGGTGTATGATAACTCTCCTAAGTTTATCAAGTTTGCTTTAGGTGAAAATGTTAAGCAATCAAGATCCAATAGAAACGAGCGTTTCCCTCAGTCAAGAATGGGTGTAGAACAAGTATTTATGGACTACTTCTCTAGAGCAAAAGCCTATGATGATGCTAAGAAAAATGGTAAGCCTTATCGCAAGGATGCTGAAATGGAAGTGTTAGCTGAAATTTTAAATAAAGAGCGTTTTATTTCTTGCCATTCTTATGTTCAAAGTGAGATTAATATGTTAATGAAGGTTGCTGAAAAGTTCAACTTTAACATCAACACCTTCACACATATTTTAGAAGGCTACAAAGTTGCCGATAAGATGAAAGATCATGGTGCTGGTGGCTCCACATTTAGCGATTGGTGGGCCTACAAGTATGAGGTAAATGACGCTATACCATACAACGCAGCAATTATGCATAATGCAGGTGTTGTGGTTGCTATAAATAGTGACGACGCAGAAATGTCTCGTCGTTTAAATCAAGAAGCAGCTAAGTCCGTAAAATACGGTGGTGTCAGCGAAGAGGACGCCTTAAAGTTTGTGACGTTGAATCCTGCGAAACTCTTGCATCTAGACGATCGCGTTGGTAGCTTAAAAGTTGGTAAAGATGCTGATGTTGTTTTATGGTCTGACCATCCATTATCAATTTACGCAAAAGCTGAAAAAACAATTATTGAAGGGATCACTTACTTCGACATTGAAAAAGATAAGCAAATGCGCGAAGCCATTAAGAAAGAAAAAAGTGAGCTTGTGCGATTAATGCTTGAGGATAAAAACAAAGGTCTTAAGACACAGCCGATTAAAAAGAAAGAAAAAGAGCTATTGCATTGCGATTCTATGGACAATGAACATGCAACACATAATCACAACTAAAATTTAAACCAAATGAAAATACTACATAGAATAAATAGCGTATTGTTTTTGTTGTGTATGACCTTAAGTTTTGCACAGCAAACACCAGCACCTGAACAAACAAAAGATTTTGCAATAGTTGGTGCAACAGCACACATAGGAAATGGAGACGTTATAGAAAATAGCATCATCGTAGTTCGTAATGGTAAAATTACCACTATTGGACCAGCCGATTCTACACCATTAACAAGGCAAGCCATGGATATTATTGATGCTAAGGGCAAGCACGTATATCCAGGTTTTATAGTATCTAATGGCACATTAGGATTGGTAGAAGTTGATGCTGTTAAGGCGTCTAATGATTTATCTGAAATGGGAACTTTTAATCCACACGTGAGAAGTATTATCGCTTACAATTCAGAATCTAAAGTAGTAGAATCTATGCGACCAAATGGTGTGTTACTAGGACAGGTTGTACCACGAGGTGGACGTATCACAGGAACTTCATCTATTGTACAATACGACGCATGGAACTGGGAGGATGCAGCCATTAAAACGGACGATGGTATACATATCAATTGGCCAAACAGTTTTAGCAGAGGCCGATGGTGGCTTGGAGAAGATCCAAGTTTAAAACCAAATAAGAATTATGCAAAGCAAATTAAAGAACTTTCAGATTACTTTAATGAAGCTAAAAGCCATAATAACGGTGAAAAGAAAGAAACTAATCTACCATACGAAGCTATGGCTGGTTTATTTGATGGATCAAAGCACTTATATATTAATGTTGATGATGAAAAAGGCATTACAGACGCTGTTAATTTTGCAAAATCACAAGGTGTTACTAAGGTTACAATTGTTGGTGGTTATCAAGCGAGTAAGGTTGCCAATATGTTGAAGCAAAATAATGTATCTGTTATGCTACAACGTGTGCATACCAGACCTGAACTAGAGGACCACGATTACGATTATACCTTTAAACAAGCAAAGGCACTATTCGATGCTGGTGTTCTCGTTTCTTTAGAAACTAGTGGACAGATGGAACGTATGAATTCTAGAAATTTACCATTCTATGCAGGAACTACGGTTGCATATGGTTTAACTAAAGAGCAGGCTTTACAATTAATTACTAGTAATGCCGCACAAATCATGGGTATTGATGCTATGTATGGCACCTTAGAAACGGGTAAAAGCGCCACCTTATTTATAAGTGAAGGCGATGCTTTGGATATGCGCACTAATTTAGTGACGCATGCTTTTATTGATGGCAGAGCATTAAGTTTAGAATCGCATCAAACCACACTTTGGAAGCGCTACGCCGAAAAGTATGGGCAGAATTAGTAACTGATGGAACAGTTGTTATCAGCACTGTTAGAGTTTCTTGCTGAAATATTCAGAAGTAGTTCTAAAATAGCCTTGATAGTTGCTGTACTTATAATTATCTTATTTCTATTCATACTCTTATAAAGAGAAATAAAAAAAGCGAGCTAATTGGCTCGCTTTTTTTATTATTTCAAGCTTAAGTTTACTCTATGAGTTTATCACCTTCTTCCATCATAAACATATCCTGTTTCGGTGCTTCTTCGGATAAGACAACGTCTTTAAATTCTAAGGTATTTCTTAAGTCTGTAGGTATATTATTTTCATAGTTGTACCAACTAATACTTTTAGGCATAACCAAACCATTAATGGTTTGCCAATCGTTGTATCTTATGTATCTAAAATCTGTACTCTTTCCATCTTTTCCAAAAGTCACGGTATAGCTCAACCATTCCATTTGACCAGTTTCAGCATTATAATAAACAACATATTGGTCGTCTGGTGACTCACCTACTCCAGCTTCATAAGAAATTAAAATTCCTGGATACGTTTTGCCCTCAAAAACAAGAGGATCTGTCTCTTCATAAATAATGCCATCATCACCAACTATAAATGGCATCGCGTAGAAGTACATCATTAAGCCTTTGTAAAATTTAGCATTACCTTTATATTCATCATCATTTTTTTCACTGACCCACAAATTTTCACCATCATAACCCATAATATAACTTGGTGTATCAATAAGTTCAGCTCTTGTTTTTAAATTGGTGGTGGTAACTTCTTTACCATTATGTTTATCCATACTAAAGGATAAGGTTTTCATTTTGTTCCAATTATCTATACCTCCATGAGCATCAAAAACTTTGGTAATAGTTTCAGGATAAATACTTGTAGTAATATCCTCTTTGGTAAGGGTTTTAATTTCTGTAGATTCTACTTTTGTCTCGTTTTTGCAAGAAACAAACACAGCTGTTAAAAGAATCAGCAATACTATTTTTTTCATAAAGTGTTTTTAGTTGTTGACTTAGACGAAAGTATAAAAAAGGCATTACACTAAAGCCTCAGAAAAAATCTGAGGCTTTTACTTATCATTTAAAACTCGTTTTTGTTATTCAATAATGAGTTTATTGATACTTACCTTTTGACCGTCATTTATTTTAATGAAGTAAACACCGGATTTTAAAGAAGTTACATTAAGTTCAACAGTATTATCATTGATAATCTGTG
>Ga0189289_10279_pt1 | contig 34062 bp, 30 predicted proteins | sample UW106minimetaG_FD_130313 | JGI IMG/M metagenome (GOLD analysis project Ga0189289, IMG submission 130313) | Marine microbial communities from the Costa Rica Dome - UW106 mini metaG | ecosystem: Environmental > Aquatic > Marine > Oceanic > Photic zone | place: Costa Rica: the Eastern Pacific...
CGCAAATTATCATCGAAAGCTGGAGGCAACACTACAACACCAAACGGCCCCACAGTGCTCTGGGCTACCACCCACCGGCTCCAAAGGCCATTGTCCCGATAGACCGAAGGCCTACTATGCACTGACCTTCAATTTGGACCACTCAAGTGGGGCTGCTCAACATCGCATTCATCCGAATTAGGGACCACCATTTTTCAACATGATCTAAAGGAAAAGTGCTGTATCTTTTTGAGATGCAGCTGATTTTACCTCACGTATTGAAAGAATTCGCTATAGTCTGTAGTCAGCTGAACTCCCAATAGGTAATATTTACTATCGGTATTGAGAACTGAAAAGAAATATCATTTGCCCGTCATCGTTTAAAAAAACGGTAATCAGAGTTTCGAAGCTTTCAGAGTGACGTTTTCTCACCATATCGAGGCAATCTGTTGGAACTCCAATGTGTTGAATAATATTCACTTTCGTATCGAGTTCCACATTATCTGGCAGCATCGCAGATGGATCTGAAGCCTCAAAGAAGGCATCGTAATTCCCTGTGAGGAAATCTGACTTCAGATCTCGAAGGATTTCTAGTTCCTCATTGTCTACGCAACCAGAAAATGCCGGAAATGCGCTGAACGCAATAACGGCTGCAATTATACATTTTCCCAATCTCAACGTGAGTAACCTTTTTATTAGTGGGTTTCTTGCGGAACGCTCTGAAAAAAGAATAGTGCTTTGCTGTTTTATACTTTGATTTCCACCTTGGATCTAAAGCGAGACACCTACCAGTGCTTGATCCCGCCATGAAAGCTCAGGTATTGCCACTTCTGTAAATCGCAACCACACACCTTTGAGGTGTTGAAGCCTTCGGCAACCTATGTATATACTCACTTCCAATCATAAATGTGGAACTTAACCAACGAGATATCTCGCTCGCCGACTAAATCACATTGGGTGTCAATAGGAGGGTGTCCTTTAAGTTTCATATCGAAATTTCAGCACCTACCCGCACTGATGCACCTGAGGGCTCATGTCGACGTGTCGACACTAGGGCGTCGTCGTCTACAAGCTCTTTGAGTAACTGAATTTATGTGTGTGGAATGTATGTTTGTAGAAATTGATAGAAGTGACCATATTTGAAATGATGCGCTGCCTAACTTCGTTCCTCTTGTCGGTTGCGCTCCTGTCGGGATGTGATTCTAGTGGATTTAAAAATTATACCTCTCAGGGATTTTCAACAGAAACTAAATTCGAATGCAATTCCGACCCACGACCAGATTCATTTGAAAAACTGAATATGGGGCGAGAGTTCGCGGTTGGGGAAAAATCGGTCAATCGTAAGTTTGTTTTCACCAGTCCCGGCGCAATTTACTTTCGTGAACGGTCTCCTGGAGTAAACGTATGCTACACCTCAGTTAAGTTTTTCAAAGATGGGAAGCTCATTCCAGACCATCCTACGATCACTCCTAGATCCCCTTCAAAATCAGATACTTCCACGTTGGAATATAGGATACGCGAATGTGAAACTTGGGTTTGGACCCCCCTATTTCGGAGGTATAGACTTGATCAATTAAGTTACTTCCCTCAAATTGATGAGCCGTTGGACATCGGACACTTCGTGGGGTGTGAAAACCACATCCAAAACTATACATACTTTTTGACTGCGGCAATTGGCGAGTATGAGGTTCCCATAAGTTCCGTACACTCGAGAACGCGAGTTTTACAGGGTGCCGTGAAATGACACATACCGTGTATAATAAATGCCTTGGCACATCTGTTGCATCTTGTTGGCGCCTCGCGCCTGCAGTCTCTGCGTCAGCTGAATATGAACTCGCAAAACAGCCGAGAGCATCTCGAGGCAAGATTCCGAGATGCGCGATCGCAGTGGTGTTTCTCATGCTTGATCGCGCCGCCCACTTTGGAAGTTTTACATTTCATCAAGCCATCGCCAGCCCTCATACTTGTCACCGGTGGTTCGGACGTGTGTGTAACGCTCGAGGCTTTGCCAACTCTTGTGCCCGCTGGCTGTCGCGAGCATAGGGATCGTCCGTCCCAATTCTGCCAGTCGGCTTATTCCCTCGTGCCGTAAGTCGTGGAATCTTAGATCTTCGATACCAAGCAATTTACATGCATCTGTAAAGCGCCTGCTCACGGTGTCAGAGTTGTAGGGGAAGATGCGTTCATCTGTTTTCGGTAGGGAAGCGAGAATGCGCATACAGGGATCAGGCAGCTCGCAAAATGTATCAATGCCGCCTTTCTGACCTGGATGCTTCATTTTGTGGACCAAAATCCTTGCAGGCTCGGTCTCTTCAATATCTGCCCATCTTATTCGGCAAATTTCGCCCTGGCGTCTGGTGGAGAAGATCGCGAATGCGCAAAGCGTGTGCATTGGGATGCACCTGTTGTCGGTCACACTCGCATCGTGGAAGTGTTGCATGATCTTATCATGCTCTGGAAGGGACGGGCGCCGCTCTCTCTTGTTTGGCTTCCAGGTGTAGCCCATCGTCATGCAGACCTTGTAGGCGTCTTTGATGGCCTGTTGATCTAGATCGAAACCCCAAAGGGGGCGGGCAATGGAGAAAATGCCGCCAAGGTGGGTAAGGTAGGTTAATGCTGTTGCAGGGGACGCGAGGTCGGGGCGGTCGAAAAGCTCTTTGATAAACATCACGATTTCGGGCGCGCCTATCCGGTCACAAGGCATTTCTGCAATCTTGTACTCGGTCCGTATGGTTCTAAGCACCTGCGTTTTGGTCTTGCCAACCGATGCTCGGCTTTCGCTGATGTAGCGGTCAATCGCATCTCCAAGTGTCACCGCGCGCTTTGATGTACGCTTGGGGCGGCGGTCGTTGCTTATCTCTAGATCAACTTCTGTTTCTCTACGTTTTGCCCAAGCTTCTGCCGTCTTTCGTTTGTCAAAGGTGCGCGATTCCTGATAACCGTGCTTTCGGCGTGTGATCTGGGCTAAAAAGGTCGACGTTCCGTCCTTAAGTTTGCGTTCAACTATGCTCGCCACAAGTATGACGCCGGTGAAAAAGGTATGACTCCAAGTCATAACAGAGGGCAAAAATGCAGGTAAATAGGGCAAAAAACGGCAAAATGGTATGACGCGACAATGACGAAAAACGATGTAAAAACAACAACTAGAAGGGCGTCGCGCCTATCAGTTGCACCGATGATGGATTGGACCGATGCGCGGTGTCGTTATTTGCATCGTCTGATCAGCCGTGAGACGCTTCTTTACACTGAGATGGTGACAGCGCCCGCTTTGGTGCGTGGTGGGGCGTTGCATTTGCTTGAGTATCATCCCGAAGAACATCCGGTGGCATTGCAGCTTGGGGGATCCGATCCGGTTGAGCTGGCGCAGGCGGCGAAATTGGGCGCGCAGGCGGGATATGACGAGATCAATCTGAACTGTGGCTGTCCGTCGGACAGGGTGCAGTCTGGCACCTTTGGGGCGGTGTTGATGAAACACCCTGAACTGGTTGCCGACTGTGTCGCCGCTATGGGCGAGGCCGTTGATGTCGAGGTGACGGTGAAATGCCGCATTGGTGTCGATGATCAGGATCCCGAAGTGGTTTTGCCCGAGTTTCTGTCGCGCATTGATGCGGCGGGTGTGAAACGTGTGACCATCCATGCGCGCAAGGCCTGGCTTCAGGGACTGTCACCCAAGGAAAATCGCGATGTGCCGCCATTGGATTATGATCTGGTTAAGCGAATGAAACAGCAGTTCCCGCATCTGCATATCTCGATAAACGGGGGCATTGCCGATCTGGAAACAGCGGAGGACTTGCTAAACAGCGGTCTGGACGGGGTGATGATTGGGCGTGCGGCCTATCACCAGCCCTGGGATATTCTGGGCGCGGCTGACGCACGGATTTTTGGTTTCGCGGGTGAGCAGAACGCCGAAGATATTGTGCGCCAGATGCTGCCCTTCATTGAGGCGCATATCGAAGACGGCGGCAAGCTGCACCAAGTGACCCGGCATATGCTAGGGCTTTTTGCAGGGCGACCCGGCGCGCGGCGCTGGCGGCAAATTTTGTCGACCGGAGCAACGCGCAAAGGGGCGGGCACCGATGTGGTGGAAGAGGCGCTTGGCGCCGTAACAACTGAGCAGGCTGCCTGATCATGCAGGACTTTTTGTCGTTTCTACCGTTCCTTGGCCTTCTTCTTGTGTCCTCGGGCTTTGCGGGCATTCTGGCCGGTCTTTTGGGCGTTGGCGGTGGGATCGTCCTAGTGCCGGTGTTTTTCTACATCTTTGGTGGGTTGGGATATGACGGGCCGATGCTTATGCAGGTCTGTCTGGCAACCTCTCTGGGCACCATCATTGTCACCTCGCTGCGCTCGGTGCAGTCGCATAACAAACGCGGTGCAGTTCAGTGGGATATTCTGCGGGGCTGGGCCCCCGGTATAGTTCTGGGGGCGGTGATTGGCGTGTTGATCGCGGCTCAACTGCGGTCGGATGCACTGGTGGTGATCTTTGGTGTATTGGCCGGGATTATTGGTTTGTATCTGGCCTTTGGCAAAGACAGCTGGCGTTTGGGGGATGCGATGCCCGGTGGTGCCGGGCGCTATAGCCTGTCGCCGCTGGTTGGCTTCATGTCCGTGTTGATGGGGATTGGAGGCGGCAGCTTTGGGGTTCCGCTGATGACGTTGTTTGGCGTTCCAACCCATCGGGCTGTGGCCACAGCCGCAGGCTTTGGCGTGCTGATCGCTGTGCCATCGGTGATCGGATTTTTGTTTCTTCAGGTTGCAGAGGCGCCGCCCTACACTCTGGGCGCGGTCAACCTCCCGGCCTTTGCCATCGCGGTGTCGATGACGGTGCTCACCGCGCCGTTGGGGGCTCGGTTGGCCCATGCGCTTCCCGCAGCTCGGTTGCGGAGGATCTTTGGCATCTTCCTGCTCGCCGTTGGGGCGAATATGTTGCGTAAGGCGGTTTGGGGATGATCGCATTTGAAACCCGTGGGTGGGTCAAATTTCCCTATGACCCGGATGTTTATGCCTGGAGCCGCGCCGCTTATCAGGCTGGATTGGTGGCGGTTGAAGATCCTTCGATCAGAGAGACCTGGCTGGATTGCGAGGGCACCTGGTTCATCGGTGTCGATGCTTTGCCCAATGACGCGTCAGGTCGGTTGGGTGACGTGCCTCTGGCTGGCGCGGCGGTTGACTATCTGGGAGACATGCCCCCGCTGCACAAAGCGCAGCTGTCGGTGACCTATCCCGGCTATCCGCGTCCGCGCAAAACCGAAGGTGAGGCGGCCTTTCGCTATCGAGCCAAACGGGATGCGGCCCATGTCGATGGCATTCTGCCCCACGGACCCGACCGTGTGCGGCAGGTGAGCGAACCGCATGCCTTTGTCTTGGGGCTCCCCGTGACAGAGGCCAGTGAAGACGCCAGCCCGCTTGTTGTCTGGGACCGCAGCCATGAAATTATGGGGCGGGCGTTTCGTGACACGTTTCTACGGCATGACCCCGGTGAGTGGTCCACATTGGACATCACCGAAACCTATCAGGCGGCGCGAAAACACTGTTTCGAACACTGTGACAGGATCACACTACCGGCCCGACCGGGGGAGGCGATTTTGATGCATCGTCATTGTTTGCATGGGGTTGCGCCCTGGGCTGATTCTGCTGTCGCACCGCCAGAGGGGCGGATGATCGCCTATTTTCGGCCTGAATTCCAAAACGGAATAACGGACTGGGTCTCGGAAAAACCGTTCTGATATGTGAATTTTTCGCTAAAATCTGGCATCGACCGTTCGCGCCGGTGAACCAATCGTTTGGGATGATCAGGATTGTTCTGAATGGGGAATATCTATCTGATTTTAGTAGATTTGCGCTGATTCTTCTGTACCGTTTAAGGCGAATTTGGAGAATCAACATGCTGCTTTTAATGATTGCTGCGCCGCTTTTGATTGGTGCAGCGCTGATTGGTCTGGACTTCGGAGATGACAGTTCAAGCTCGTCTTCCTCAGGTCCAAGTGGAACCCCAACAACGGGCAATGATGTCATCGACGGTGGTGCAACCGGCGATTTGATTTCGTCTCTGGCCGGAAACGACCTTGTAAACGGCAATGGTGGCAATGACACCATCAATGGTGCGGAAGGCAATGATAGCCTGCGTGGTCAGGCCGGAAATGACAGCATCGACGGCGGCATTGGCAATGACCGGGGCTATGGCGGTGACGGCGATGACACGGTTATTGGTGGTGCCGGTGATGACACAGTTGCCGGGGACGGCGGCAATGACCTGATCCAAGGTGGCGATGGTCTTGACCTTCTCGAAGGCAATGCGGGTAACGATAACCTGCAGGGCGAGGCCGGAGCAGATCGTCTGTTTGGCCATGCAGGTGACGACACTCTGGATGGCGGCGCCGGGAATGACACTCTGTATAGCGCTGAAGGCGACGACAGCCTGACCGGTGGTGCCGACAATGACGAGCTGCGCACCGAAGCTGGGTCGGACACGCTTGAAGGTGGCGATGGCGAAGACACGCTCGCGGCCGTAACCAGCAGCGACACCAATGCGGATTCCTTCTTTGGCGGAGCTGGGAACGACGTACTGACCGGCAGTACAGCCGCGGGCAACACGCTCGACGGTGGAACCGAAAACGACACCATCACCTCGGCCGGTGCAAATGACACGGTTCTGGGCGGCGATGGGGATGATGTCATCACCGGAAGCGCGGGGGGCAACAGCTCGATCGACGGTGGTGCAGATGATGACACCATCACAACCTCCGGCGCAGGCGATACTGTGACGGGTGGTGCTGGCAACGACACCATCACTTTCTCGGGCACCTCAACAGATGCCGCGAAAGACATTGATGCGGGCACCGGAAATGACACGGTGAATGGCTCAGCAGCAAGCGCGGTTGTCGCAACCGGGGCAGGGACGGACACCGTCACCTTGTCTGCAGGTGCGTCTGCAACGCTGACCCTGACCACTGGCGATGATGCTGATACCATTAGCGTCTCGGGTTACACCGGCACCATTGATGCGGGCGCAGGCGATGACAGCTTCACAACCACAGACACCGATGCGCTGTTCACCGGTGGCACCGGAGCGGACACTCTGACAATCACCGGCGACACCGCTGATGCAGGCTCGGCCGCCTTTGTGGACTTTGTTTCGGGTGAAGATGTGCTGGTGTTTAACGTGCCGGCTGCAAGTGTTGGAACCTCGGCGGTTGCAGTGACACCTGACACCTCTGGTCCTGCGGGCACCGCGTTCCGCGTGGATGTGACCATCGGTGGTACGGTGGCTGCGTCGGTCTATACCAACGTCAGCCCCATCGCGTCGGATTATTCGATCGTTGGCGTCTAACAACAACGCAGCCCTTCAAATTCGAAAGCCCCGGTCATTGCCGGGGCTTTTTCTTTGGAACAGGCACGGTGTTTACGTGTTGCTAGTGGTTGCCGAAGATTACTTTCGGGCCAAACGTGCCGCGCGGCCACCGCGACGTTGGCTCAGCTGTGGTTTGCGCTCAGGCAGCTCATCCATGATTTCACGGCGTTCATCCGGATGCATTTTTGACCAGCGGCGGATCTCATCAACCGAGCGAAAACAGCCGGTACAGATCTTGGCCTGCGGGTGAACCACGCAAAGCTTGACGCAGGGGCTCTCGATTTCGTTACGGCTCCAGACGTCGTCTTTCATGTGGTCTCCACCCGCTGTGCTGGTCATTCGAAGTTGCGCATCCGATCAAGCGCTCCTTGAAGGATAAAGGAGGCCGCGATGTTATCGATCACCTCTGCGCGACGTTTTCGTGTCGCATCCGCCTCCAAAAGCGCTTTTTCAGCCGCCACGGTAGAGAGACGCTCATCCCAGAAGGAAATGGGACCCTCCCAAAGTTTGCCGAGATTGCGGGCAAAGGCGCGGGTTGCCTGCGATCGTGGTCCCTCGCTGCCGTCCATGTTCAGGGGTAATCCCAAGATCACCCCGGCCACATCACGATTTTTCAAAATCGCGATCAGCTGTTCCGCATCCAGTGTGAATTTCTTGCGCTTGATGGTTTCCAGCGGGCTAGCCACGCCACGAAAGCTGTCTGAGACGGCAACACCAATGGTTTTGGTGCCCAGATCAAGACCGACAATGGCGCGCATGGGGGGCAGGGCCGCATGAAATTCGGCGATGTCGTTGGTGATCATTTCAATCCTGCCCGCTGTGCGGCTGCGTTGATAAGGGCGATGCTCTCGGCATTCTGAGCAAAGACAGACTGGGCTTCTCCCCAGATGGCTGTGGCGCGTTCGGTTTCCCCCAATACACCCAAAGCATTAATAAGTCGGGCCCATTCCTCGGCTGACCCACCTTCCTCTGCCAAACGTTCGGAAAGCTGAGAGACCATGCCTTGGATCATCTGCATGCGCTCTTGGGGTGTTAACTCGGCAGCTGCAGCGACATCGTCACTGGAGGGGCCTGGCGCCTGAGGCGAGGCTGGGGCAGGGGATGTGGGCAGATCCGGCAACTGATATCTGGACTGACCTGCAAGATACGCCATGTCCTCGATTTGATCGCGGATGGGCGGAACCCAAGGGGCATCTGGTGGGCTGTCGCGCAGCAGGCTGTTCCACATGCGGAATGCCACATCCGGACGCCCAGTCTGGGCCATCATCAAACCACCGTAGTACCGGGCCACACCATTCTGACCGTCCAGGCTCAGAGCCATCTCAAGGGCGTCTTGTGCTTCAGGAGAGACATAGCCATTGGCTGAGAGGATCATCATATCGGCGAGGTCGGTGTAATCTTTGGCATGGGCCTGATCGCCGCGCAGAGCAATCACCTTTTCCTGTGCTTTCCAAGCGGCCGCATAATTGCCCAACGCGGCCTCGGAACGCGTCAGCAGAATATGGCCCTGAAGATCATCCGGACGCTCGACAACTGCTTCGCGCAGCTTGGTGACGAGCTCGACATATTCAACAGGCGCATCTGGCGAAACGGAAACAGGCAATCTGGCTTCAACCTCGGCCTGACCCGGACGATTGTCTCGGGCCTCGGCGGCATTGGCGATGCGGGTTTCCAGTGGCAGATCCGGCAGGTTCGGCGCGCCAAGCTGTGTATAAAGTCCAAAACTGCCCCCAAGCACACCAACCGCCAGAAGCCCAGCAATCGCCAGTCCAGTGGTTCTGGGCTGGGTCTCCGCAGAAGTCGTCGCCTGTGCTTTCGCATCCGCAGCCAACAGCCTGCGCGAGATTTCGACCCGCAGGCGCTCGGCCTCATCCTTAGCGATCACGCCACGGGCGGTGTCGCGGTCGATTTCTTTCAGCTGATCGCGATACACCTGCAAATCAAAGCTTTCCGCCGGGCCGGTTTCGCGTGTGCCGCGCAAAAGCGACACCACCAAAAGCGCCACCAAAGCCAGCGCCAACGCGCCAGTGAGGATCCAGAACACCATCATGCCTCCGTCAAGTTGGGATATGATCTAATGCGCTATCGGTCAGATCAAAAGGGCAAATGGCGCATCTGTCACCCCATGTCGCAACAGCATCCCATTGTGGCGGTTGCAGAAGGAGCCATTTGACGGAAACGATACATAAATCCCTATGACACCCAAAACCCGGATTCGAGGCCTATGAAACGCTACTCAGCCTTTGCTATCGCCCGCGAAGCCCTTCGCGATCACACCGGGTGGGAACGTGCCTGGCGCCGTGCCCAGCCGAAAAAACGCTACGATGTTGTTATCGTAGGTGCCGGTGGCCACGGATTGGCAACCGCCTATTACCTTGGCAAAAATTTCGGCATCACCAATGTCGCAATTATTGAAAAAGGTTGGTTGGGCGGCGGCAACACAGGCCGTAACACCACCATTATTCGGTCCAACTATCTGCAGGATCCATCAGCCGCGATCTATGAAAAAGCCCGCTCGCTGTATGAAACCATGTCGCAGGATCTGAACTATAACGTGATGTTCAGCCCGCGCGGCGTGATGATGCTGGCGCAAACCGAGCACGAAGTGCGCGGCTATCAGCGCACAGCCCACGCCAACGCCCTGCAGGGCGTCTCGACCGAGTTCATCTCGCCCCAGCGCGTGAAAGAGCTTGTGCCGATCATCAACCTGAACGGCCCGCGTTACCCGGTTCTGGGCGCGCTCTGGCAGGAACGGGCGGGCTCGGCCCGGCACGACGCAGTGGCCTGGGGCTATGCCCGTGCCTGTTCGGCGATGGGCATGGACATCATCCAGAAATGTGAAGTCACAGGTGTGATGCAGGAGGGGGGCAAGGTCACCGGTGTGAACACCTCCAAAGGTGACATCGCCTGTGACAAGCTTGGCATCGTTGTGGCCGGCCACTCGAGCCTCATGGCGGAAAAAGCCGGTTTCCGTCTGCCAATGGAATCTGTGCCGCTGCAGGCGCTGGTCTCGGAACCCATCAAGCCTTGCATGGATGTGGTTGTGATGGCCAACACCGTACACGGTTACATGTCGCAGTCTGACAAAGGCGAGATGGTGATTGGCGGCGGTACGGATGCCTACAATGGATATTCCCAGCGCGGCAGCTATCACCACATCGAAGAAACCGTGCGGGCCTTGGTTGAAACCTTCCCAATGGTGTCGCGCCTGAAAATGCTGCGCCAGTGGGGCGGGATTGTGGATGTCACCGGCGACCGCTCGCCGATCATCTCGAAGACCCCGCTGGAAGGATGTTTCATCAACGGCGGCTGGGGCACAGGCGGCTTCAAAGCCATTCCGGGCTCGGGCTGGGGCTTTGCCGAACTGATGGCAAAAGGCCACTCGCCGCTCACTGATGAATTTGGCCTCAACCGTTTCAGCGAAGGCCGGTTCATCGACGAATCCGTCGCCGCTGGCGTTGCGCACTAAGGAGAGACAAAATGCTGATCCTTGAATGCCCCTATTGCGGTGTGAAAGCCGAAGAAACCGAACTGGCCGCTGGCGGCGAAGCGCATCTGAAACGCTTTGGTCCCGGCTCGTCCGATGATGAGTTCGAAACCTATCTGTTCACCCGTGAAAACCCATTGGGTGTGCACTTCGAACGCTGGCGTCATGTCAATGGCTGCGGCAAGTGGTTTCATGCGGCGCGCTGCACCCAGACCAACGAGGTTTTTGCCACCTATACCGCGCAGACCTCGATCCCTCCCAAAGAGGTCATGGATGCAATCACCGCCAAACGGCCTGGCTGGTCCTGGCGTGAGTTTGCCTGATGCTTCTTCTTTTTAAAAATACTCCCGCCGGAGGCTTCCCCGGCCTCGTCACGCGAAAGGGCCCGAACACATGAGCACCCGTCTCGCTAATGGCGGTCGTCTGGTCGACCGCGGCGCGCAATATGAATTCACCTTCAACGGCAAACGCATGAAGGGCCACAAGGGTGATACCCTTGCCTCGGCTCTGCTTGCCAATGACCAGATGTTGGTGGGGCGCAGCTTTAAATACCACCGTCCACGCGGCATCGTTGCCTCGGGCGGCGAAGAGCCCAATGCGCTTGTGAACCTTGGCAGCGGCGCCAAGCACGAGCCGAACCAACGGGCCACCACAACCGAGCTGTTTGACGGTCTCGAGGCAACCCCGCAGAACGTCTGGCCCAGCCTCGATTTCGACATCGGCGCGGTCAACGGATTGGCGTCGCGTCTTCTGACCGCGGGCTTCTACTACAAGATGTTCATCCACCCGCGTCCGTTCTGGAAGCACGTCTATGAACCCTTCATCCGTCAGTCGGCGGGTCTGGGCAAGGCGCCAGAAAAGGAAACGCAGGACCCTGACACCTACGAACATTTCTACGCCTTCGTTGACGTGCTTGTTGTTGGTGGTGGTGTTGCTGGTCTTCAGGCCGCGAAATCGGCTGGTGAAGCAGGCGCCAAGGTTCTGTTGCTCGAACAGACCGCCCATTGGGGCGGCCGCGCACCGGTAGATGGTGGCGAGATCGATGGCAAATCGCCTGAAGTCTGGATCGACGAGACACTGGCCGCGCTGAAAGCTATGCCAAATGTCACCACCCGCACCCGCACCATGGGCGCGGCGGTATATGATCATGGCTATGTGCTGGGTTATGAGCGTCTGACCGATCATGCGCCGCATGTTTCCGGCCCGCGTCACCGTATGTGGCGGATCCGGGCACAGCAGACCATCACAGCAACCGGTGCAATCGAACGTCCGCTGAGCTTTGCGGGCAACGATATCCCCGGTGTGATGTTGGCGGGTGCCGTGCGAGACTATGTGGTCAACTACGGCGTGTCGTCCGGCGATCGCACGGTTGTTGTCACCAACAATGACGATGCCTATCGCACTGCGATCACTTTGAAAAAAGCCGGTCTTGATGTGCCTTGCGTCATCGACGCTCGCCACGAGGGCGGTGGTGCGCTGATGGACGAGGCCAAGGCGCTTGGCATTCGCGTGGAAACCGGCAAAGGCATCGCCAAAGTGCATGGCGGCAAGCGCGTTAAAAGCGTGGACCTGTGCAATCAGGCGGGTGAAGGCGCTCTGCTCGAAACCATCTCCTGTGATGCGGTGGCCATGTCCGGTGGCTGGTCTCCAGTGGTGCACCTATGGTCACATTGCGGTGGCAAGCTGAACTGGGATGAGGAACAGGCCTGTTTCCGCCCCGACGCCAGCCGCGCACCCACCGATCAGGATGGCAAAGCCTTTGTCATCACGGCCGGTGCGGCCAATGGTTTTGCCGACCTGAACGACGCTCTGGCAGATGCCGGGGCTGCGGGCAAAGCGGCTGCGGCTGTGGTGGGGGCGACCGACGCGGTGTCGGCACCTGCAACCGCAACCGATCCTGTAACCAAACCAATGGCCCCGGTCTGGCTGATGCCGCAGGGCGCACACTATGGTCTGCGTCTCAAAGCTTGGTTGGACTATCAGAACGACGTGAAAGTGTCGGATGTTCAGCTTGCGGCCCGCGAAGGCTATGAAAGTGTTGAACACACCAAGCGGTATACTACACTGGGTATGGCAACCGATCAGGGTAAGTTGAGCAACATCAACGGTCTGGCGATCCTGTCGCAGGAGCTGGGTCAAGAGATCCCTCAGGTGGGCACAACCACCTTCCGTCCGCCCTATACACCGATTTCGATGGGTGCCATTGCGGGTGAAGCGCGGGGTGAGATCTTCCAGCCGGTGCGCAAGACCCCGATGTATGAGTGGAACGACACAAACGGAGCCCATTGGGAACCGGTCGGCCACTGGCGTCGTCCCTATGCCTATCTGAAAGGCAACGAGACCGTACATCAGGCTGTGGATCGCGAGGTCAAAGCGACCCGTGAAAGCCTTGGTCTGCTGGACGCGTCGACGCTGGGTAAGATCATCGTCAAAGGCCCCGATGCCGGCAAGTTCATGGACATGATGTACACCAACATGATGTCGAACCTGAAAGTCGGGAAATGCCGTTACGGTCTGATGTGCACCGAAAATGGCTTCCTCACCGACGACGGCGTGGTTGCTCGGATCGATGAAGACACCTGGCTCTGCCACACCACCACCGGCGGCGCAGATCGCATCCACGCCCATATGGAAGAGTGGCTCCAGACCGAATGGTGGGACTGGAAGGTCTACACCGCCAATGTGACCGAGCAATATGCGCAGGTAGCTGTGGTTGGCCCCAATGCCCGCAAGCTTCTTGAAAAGCTCGGTGGCATGGATGTGTCGAAAGAAACGCTGCCCTTCATGGAATGGAGTGACGGCACTCTGGGTGGTTTCCCGGTGCGCGCCTATCGCATCTCGTTCTCGGGCGAGCTGTCGTATGAAATCGCGGTGCCTGCGTCGCTGGGTCGAGCTTTCTGGGATAAGCTTCTGGAAGCGGGCGCCGAGTTCAACGTAACACCCTACGGGACCGAAGCGCTGCACATCATGCGGGCTGAAAAAGGCTTTATCATGATCGGCGACGAGACCGACGGCACCGTGATCCCGCAGGATCTGGGGCTGAACTGGGCAATCTCGAAGAAGAAAGAGGATTTCCTTGGCAAACGCGCCCAGCTGCGCAGCCATATGGCCGACCCCAAGCGCTGGAAGCTGGTTGGCCTGGAAACCTTGGACGGAAGCGTATTGCCGGATGGGGCCTATTGCATCGCTGACGGTGTGAATGCCAATGGTCAGAAAAACACCCAAGGTCGTGTGACTTCGACCTATCATTCGCCAACCCTGAACAAGGGTATTGCGATGGGTCTGGTGCTGCATGGGCCGGATCGCATGGGTGAGGTGATCGAATTCGTCAAAGACGACGGCACCACACGCATCAAAGCCAAGATCGTCAATCCGGTCTTCTTTGACCCGGACGGGGAGAAACAGAATGTCTGATCTACGGACTGCCGCCAACGGCGCATATTTCGACGGCCTGATTCAGGTCAAAGAGCTGGGTCCTCAGGGCATGATCACCGTACGTGGCGATTTCGCGGATGCGAGCTTTACCGGGGTGCTCACGGAAGTGGTGGGCGCCGAGATGCCGGGGCAGCGCGAAACCCGTTTGAATGGCGATCGTGGGATCCTCTGGATGTCACCTGATGAGCTTTTGGTGCTCTGCACCTATGCTGAAGCGCAAGAGCTGGCCGATAAACTGGCCGAAGCTCTGGCGGGTCAACATGCTCTGGTGGCCAATGTGTCGGACGCCCGCGCGGTCTTTACTCTGACCGGTGGCGACATTCGCGAGGTGATTGCCAAGGTGGCGCCGGTGGATATGTCCCGTGACCAGTTCACGACCGGCATGATCCGACGCACGCGTCTGGCGCAGGTGGCTGCGGCCTTCTGGCTGGAGGATGACAACACAGCCCGCATCGTGTGCTTCCGCTCGGTCGGCGAGTATATGTTCAACCTGCTGAAAACCTCGGCAACACCGGGAAGCGCGGTCGGATTTCTCTGAGAATAGCTTTAAGATCTGGGAAAGGGCACCTTCGGGTGCCTTTTTTCGTCACTGACGTTGTGCCCCTAAGTGCTCCGCATAAACTGATACGCTTTTGTAAAAAACGGTCTTTGCTCGCTTGAAACCATCTGCGTAAGCGTCTTTAAGAACTTGTGACGCTATTCTGCGTCAGAATTCGAGGGGAAGACAGTTGAAGCGTTTAATGAGTCTGGCGATTGCGTGCGCAGTGTTTGGCGGCGAAGTCTCTGCTGAGAACTATGGATATGAGTGTCGTGTCAAAACGGCATCGGCACAACTTGGATGGTTGCCTGAGTTTTTGTTTATCGGCCACGACGTCGATAAAGAGGAGGTGACGGTCTCAGATCCGATTATCCTTCGCTACAATAGTCGTAAGCCCGTTCGGGGCAAACTTGTGCGGGACAATGCTTCACGCTCAACATTCGCGTGGGAAGTAAAAACGCGAGATCGGTCGGGCCAGCGCGCCACCATTAAATATCGCGCCACCTATCTCAAAGCCTCCGGCAAACTCTCGATCTCTGCCAATCCTCTGGGCTATGGCAACAACTTTGTCGGTGGTGGCAGATGTGAGAGAAAACCCATCAAGTGAATTGATCGCTTTCTCTTGACCTTGGGCCGTCTAAGCGCCAGTTATAGCTCAACCAAAATCGTTGCGAACAAGGGGCCTTATCATGGCATTTGAACTTCCCGATCTTCCGTATGCACACGACGCTCTGGCCGGCAAAGGCATGAGCCAAGAGACCTTGGAATATCACCACGACCTGCACCACAAAGCCTATGTCGACAACGGCAACAAGCTGATTGCTGGCACCGAGTGGGACGGCAAGACGATGGAAGAGATCATCAAAGGCACCTACGACGCCAACGCGGTTGCCCAGAACGGTATCTTCAACAACATCTCGCAGCTGTGGAACCACAACCAGTTCTGGGAAATGATGGGTCCGGGCGAGTACAAAATGCCGGGCGAGCTGGAAGCGGCCATCAAAGAGAGCTTTGGCTCGGTTGATGAGTTCAAATCGCAGTTCGCAGCAGCTGGCGCGGGCCAGTTCGGTTCGGGCTGGGCATGGTTGGTCAAAGACACCGACGGTGGCTTGAAAGTAACCAAGACCGAAAACGGTGTGAACCCGCTGTGCTTTGGTCAGACCGCACTTTTGGGCTGTGACGTATGGGAGCACTCGTACTACATCGACTTCCGCAACAAGCGTCCCGCGTACCTGACCAACTTCCTGGACAACTTGGTGAACTGGGAAAACGTAGCTTCGCGCCTGGGCTAATTCTTAGTCAGATTGAGATTTGGAAATGGAGGGCCTTGGCCCTCCATTTTCGTTTGAGGTGTTGCGATTGCTGTGACACGGGTCTAGGCCTGAGCCACCACCGGTTTTTTGGTGGTGAGGAGACCCAATTCATGAACAAGACCTGGCAGGGCCTGAGTGCCATGGTGCTGGCCTGCACCATCTGGGGGCTGTCGCCGATCTATTACAAGGCGCTGGCGCATGTACCACCAGGTGAGTTGCTCGCGCATCGAACGCTTTGGTCACTTGCGATTTTTGCGGGTCTCTTGCTCTTTCAAGGTCGAATCTCTGCGCTTCCCAAGGCTTTAGCTTCGCGGCGGGCCTTTATGATCATTGCTTTTGCCGCACTGATGATCTCGTCGAATTGGGGCGTTTTCATTTGGTCCGTACAGGCTGGCCGTGTGACGGAAACCTCACTGGGGTATTACATGTTCCCGCTGTTCTCTGTCCTCCTGGGTGTGACTGTCCTGCGCGAACGGTTGAGTGGACTTCAATGGCTGGCCATTGCCTTGGCCACCTTGGGCGTGGTGCAACTGACAGTCGGGGTTGGCGCAGCCCCTTGGTTGTCGTTGTTTCTGGGCTTTACCTTCGGGCTATATGGCCTTGTGAAGAAACAGCTTTCCACTGGACCCGTGGTTTCTGTCACGGCTGAAGTGTTTCTTCTTGCGCCCATAGCCGCGGTCTGGCTGATCTGGGTGCATGCCTCTGGGGAGGGGCAGTTCGGCGGCGAGCTTGTCACAACTGTCATGTTGGCCGTCTCGGGCCTGATCACCGCGCTGCCGCTGATCCTGTTTTCCTTCGCGGCGCATCGGGTGAACCTCGCCACGCTGGGATTGATGCAATACATCAACCCCACGTTGCAGTTTTTCTGCGCCACGGTTGTCTTTGGTGAGGCGCTTACGGTCTATCACATCATCGCCTTTTCGGCGATCTGGATCGCACTAACGCTCTATTCCGCAACCGCAATGGCTCAGGACAAGGCGCGGCGCAAAAGCGCCATGACTTCGTCGACCGAACCGCCGGTCTGAACAAAATCCAGCAGCGACGCATCGGCAAAACCATTGTCGACAATGTGGTTGAGAAGCCCCTTCAGAGGCTCCCAATAGCCATCCACATCAAGCAGGACGATGGGTTTGTTGTGCAGGCCCAACTGGCGCCATGTCAGAGCTTCAAAGAATTCATCCAGAGATCCGGCACCACCGGGCAACATCACCACCGCATCCGCGTTCATCAGCATGACTTTTTTGCGTTCATGCATGGTTTCTGTGATAATGAAAGTTGAGAGATCTCGCTTGCCGACCTCCATATCCATGAGGTGGGTTGGGATCACGCCAAAGGTGTCACCACCGGCGGATTGTGTCGCGCGGGCAACCGTGCCCATCAGACCGACATCCCCGGCGCCATAGACCAGACGCCAGCCTTCGGTGGCAATCGCCTGACCAAGCGCTTCAGCCTGTTGCGAAAATGTCGTTTTTTTGCCGGAACGTGCGCCGCAATAGACACAGATCGAAGTTTGGGGCATCAGGGGCTCCGTAGTTGTGTGCAAACGTGTTTTGACCCCTGATATCCTGTGAGATATACACGCTCAACTGTCGTATGTGCCGCTGGGGGGCGGAATATGCGCCTGAGACGACGAAAGGCTGCCATGAGCAAGATTGCCCTATATTCCACCATCGCGGGCGCAGGCACCGTGGGTGCGGTTGTTGTGGCCGTTGTGACCGGGTTGATTGAATGGCCCGCCAATACGCCCGACGCGCCGGTGGCCGTTGTCCAAAACGCAGCCAAACCTGTGACTCAGGTGCCAGACACCGTGGCCACAGCTGAACCGACGTCAGACACCGATGAAACTTCTGAACCCGCTGCAGTGCCTGTCCAAGCACCCAAATTCGATCTGGTACGAGCTGAAACTGACGGCAGCACCTTGGTTGCTGGTGTGGCGATGCCTGGTGCTGAGGTCGAAGTGCTGGTTGACGGTGAAGCGGTTGCCATGGCCCCGGTGGGCGGCGATGGCAAATTTGTGGCCTTTGTCGATTTGCCGACCGAGGGAAATGCCTCGGTGATCACGCTACGCACAACGCAAGACGAACGGCAGATCGTTTCGGTCGAAGAGGTGATTGTTGCGCCTGTGGCGAATGAGCCTGCGGCCCCCAAACCGGATGTCGTTGCCGCTTTGGATGTGCCTGAAAGCGTAGATGTCCCAGAAGATACCATCCCTCCACAAGTTGATGTGGCGGATGAGATCCCGGCAAAATCCGATGCGCCGGATGTGGTGGAAACCACTACCGACGCCCCGGTGCAGGTCGATGCGACCGATCCAGAGCCCGAGCCCGGCATGCCTGCCGCATCTGAGGGAACAGGGATCGCGCAAGCTGATGCAGCGCCTGTTGTTGCAAGCGAAACAGATACCACAGCAGTGGCTTCGCTTACCGCTCCCGCCGCGCTGCCTCAGCCTGAGGTTGGGGCCGGTGAAGGACCTTCAGCATCGAGTGAGGCCCCAAGCGTTGGGGAGGTTGATGTTGCGGCTGTGACACCAGAGATCTCTTTGGGGCAGGACACAACCGTGGTTCAGTCAGATCCAATAGACGTGGAAAACCCATCCCCTGAGGCTGCGCCAACTCAGGATGTGGCAGTAGTCCAGTCTGCGCCATCGGCTGATGTCACCACAGATGTTCTGACGCCTGCTGCTGCGGCTGGTGTTGCGCCCAGCACAGACACGCGAGTGGACGGGGAAAATCCCGTGGTGTCTGCAAGGAATGAGCCTGATGTCACGCCCGAACCTGCACAGCCGCGCGCGCCTGCGGTGTTGATCTCAAGCCCGGACGGGGTAGAGGTTTTGCAGGCCTCTCCGCTATCGCAGGGAGAGGTCGCACTGGATTCGATCAGCTATGACGCAGAAGGCGAAGTTCTGTTGTCTGGCCGGGGGGAAGAGGCGGCCTATGTTCGGGTTTACCTCGACAATACCCCTGTCACCACCTCGCAGATTACAGAGGATGGCAAATGGCGCATTGAACTGCCCGAGGTCGACACCGGCACCTATACCCTGCGTGTCGATCAGGTGAACGAAGCCGGTGCGGTAACGGCGCGAGTCGAGAGCCCGTTCCTGCGCGAAAGCCCCGCGGTTCTAGAAGCGGCACGCGGAGACGGGCAGGGGCCGATACGTTCGATCACGGTTCAGCCCGGCAATACGCTTTGGGGTATTTCCCGCAGCCGCTATGGTCGCGGCATGGCCTATGTCAACGTGTTCGAAGCCAACAAAGATCGCATCCGCGATCCTGACCTGATCTATCCCGGCCAGATCTTTGATCTGCCCACCGAAGTGGCGGCCTCAGAATAAGGCCTGGGCGTCGGCCTGACTGAGGGTCGAACTTGTCCCTGTAAAACTTGGATGTTGGGGCAAGACCTGAGACGATAGAACCCTGAGGCGGTGTTCCGCCTCAGGGTTTTTCTTAAGCCGCCGAGATGCGCCTTCTCACATCATCAAGGCTTTGTTCACCATGGCCTGTTTGTCCGGGTATTGAGATACATCAACGCCAAGGTCTGAAAGCGCCTCACTCAGCTCTTGTGTGCTCAGCGCTTCGATGGCATCGCTTGTCATCCTCATAAAGTTGATCCGGCGTTTGAGAGGGCCATTGGTTTCCCCAAAGAGATGCCGATCCTCAAAGGCAAATTCATCGGCATATTTGGTCATGAAATGGGCCAGAAACGTATTCAAGCTGATACGCACGCGCGGATCATCCGTCATCAGGTCGGCGGAGGTATCCAAGGTTTCACGCATCAGGTTCACCCAGCGTTCTGCGCCTTTGTCGTTCATCAGCGCCATAGCATTATGGGCATGATGAAAGCTCAAGCGGTATTCAGCCCCGTGATAGTAAGGGCCGCCGCCCATCACATCGATCCACATCGACGCCTGCGTGGTGATATGATGGGCAAGCCCGCCGACACGTTCAAAGACCGACCGAAACCATGGCTCATCTGCAAAGACCCGTTCGTAAAATCTCTGCACGATGCCTACAATGGGATCTTGACCCAGAACCGAGTAGAGTTGCCAAAACTGGATGGGTTTCGACAGGTCTTCTGGTGCGGTCAACATGACCACTTCTGGCATTCTATGCGCTTCTTTGGGCAAAAGCCCGGCGTCAACCGCCTTTGCGATGTAGGCTTCTTGGGTCCGCTCGCTCATGTAGCCATGGCGTGTCGGGTATTTGGGTAGGACAACGTTTTCCATGATTTGTGCTCCTTAAAGAGTTCGGCCTCTTTGAGGCCGGGCACAGACGATTTTTTGCAGGGCCAATGCCCACTTACGCGCAGCGAGACCGGGGATTAATTAGCGCGGTAAGCCAAAGGCCTTGCGATACTTCGGGATAAAGAGGTCTTTGCCTTTCATTTTGCGCGTGACCCAATCGCCCAGCGTTGCAAACAGCCAGCTGTTGCCAATCTTCGGGCCAAGCGGCACGAGAATTGGGGCCATTTTCCAGGGCGCGTAGGTTTTTTGCGCTTCGACGGACGTTCCTTTCATGACCTGCTTCAGCATTTTGATAAGCCAGGGGTTCTGTCTGGAAATGGCAACAATGGTCATGCCGTCACCTGCGTCTGCGATATCTCCTGCGACAAAGACATTTGGATAGCTTGAGGGGCGCAGCCAGCCATCTGTTTTCACACGACCCGAGGGGGTGATCGTCACATCAGGCAGGCTCTGCACCAAGGTGGTGTTCGGCTTTGACCCAATGACCGGAAACACCAGATCAGCCGTCACAACACGACCATCGCTCAAGGTCACCGATCCGGCATAGGGCCGATCCATGTGCTGCAGATCCTGCGCCCGCTGGCCGAGCACAACCGAAACGCCAAGGCGTTCAAGCTTGCGCTTCAGGTCAGCGCCAAACTTCCTCGGGTACATCGGGAACAAAGTCTCGTCCGACGAGATCAGGGTGATCTCCTTGCCGGGCTGTGCTGCCGCGATTTCCCCTGCAAGCTCGGACCCGACCGCTCCCGCACCAACAATGGCGATGGATTTGGCCGCCGCGATCTGGGCGCTGGTGTCTCTGCTCGCCGTGCGAAAGGCCTCGATGCTGTCACCCGAAGGTTTGAAAGGCGCGGCGTAAGACGATCCCGTGGCCAGAACGATATAGTCCGCCGGATAGGCCGTCCCGTCTTCCAAAGTGACCTCGGTTTCTGTCATAGCGCTTGCGCGACCACGCACAACCCGGCCGTTCTTTAGAAGATTGTCGTAGGGTAGGATGATCTGATCCAACAAAGACGGATCCAAAAGCGCACGAATGGCAGCAGGAGGTTGAACAAAGGCCTCTCGCTGTTCGATCAGCGTTACATGGGCGTATTCATCCAAGGCTTTGGCGACTTCAAAGCCAACATATCCGCCGCCAACGATCACTATGTTTGTCATGGCTTTCCTGTTCCTCATTGCGTTTTTCTGGGCTGGTCCCTAGTTAGAAATGCAAGATCATTCCTACAAGTACGGTCATTTGGGATACTGTCATGAGCCAAACCCCGTCCGAGGAGAACTGCCTCATCGAGCCTTTGATTGATGCGATCTCTGGCAAGTGGAAACTGTTGATTATCTATTGGTTGTCGCAGGAAACATCGCGTTTCAATCAGCTTCAGCGCAACCTTGGCAAGATCACCCACCGCACATTGACGCGCCAGCTGAACGAGATGCAGGAGGCGGGGTTTGTGTCGCGCAAGGACTTTCAGACAATCCCACCTCATGTGGAATATAGCCTGACCCCTTTGGGAGAAAGTCTGATCCCATTGCTTCAGGTCATGCATGATTGGGCCGCGACAAATGCAGACAAGCTTTCAGGTCCCAAATCGACGAATGGAGAGTGAGGCATAACCCTATGCAGGCCAGAGGGCATTTGGGAGGGTGTCGCGGAACCCATTGGGCAAAATTAACCACGCAACCGCCAGCCCTCGGGCTGGTTTCTTTGTGGGCGGGATACTAAGTTGCATTCTGCACAGATGCAGGAGCTGACCGCCAATGCCGCCTGAAACCAATGTCACCGCACAAGACGAACGCCGATCCGGGTGGCGCACCATCAAAAAGGTGGGCCCCTACCTTTGGCCAGACGGTCAGCTCTGGGTCAAGCGCCGGGTTGTGATTGCTTTGGCCTTGTTGGTGATGGCCAAAGTCATCGCTGTGACCACGCCGGTGTTTTACAAGCGTGCGGTGGATGCGCTGTCTGGTGAAGTGCCAGATCTTGCGATTGGCGCCGTTGGTCTGACCGTTGCCTATGGTATGGCACGTTTGATGACGGTCGGCTTTCAACAGCTCCGCGATGCCGTGTTTTCGCGCGTCGGACAGCGGGCGTTGCGCGCTCTGGCGCTTGAGACCTTCACACACATCCATCGGCTGTCGTTGCGCTATCACATCACCCGCAAAACCGGGGGGCTCAGCCGTATTGTTGAGCGTGGCGTGAAAGGTGTCGAGTTTCTGCTGCGGTTCTTGTTGTTCAGCATCGGCCCACTGTTTCTTGAGCTTTTACTGGTGGGGCTGGTTTTGGCCTGGCTGTTCGACATCTGGTATCTGGTTGTCGTCGGCGGTGTTGTCGGGCTCTACATTGCCTATACGTTCAAGGTCACCGAATGGCGCGTGAAGCTGCGCCGTGAGATGAACACGCAGGATACGGACGCCAACCAAAAGGCGATCGACAGTATGCTGAACTTTGAAACTGTCAAATATTTCAATGCCGAAGCGCGTGAAGCCAAACGCTATGATGCGGCGATGGAGGGCTATGAACGCGCCGCGGTCAAAACCGCGACATCGCTTGCGCTGTTGAACTTTGGTCAGACGCTGATCATCACCAGTGGCCTTGTGGCGGTGATGGTGATGGCGGCTTATGGTGTGCAAAACGGAACATTGACGGTTGGTGATTTTGTCATGGTCAACGCCTATATGATCCAGATCACCATGCCGTTGAACTTTCTGGGCACCGTCTACCGAGAAATCCGTCAGTCGCTTGTCGATATGGGGGAGATGTTCGGTCTGTTGGAACAGCCGCGCGATGTGGATGACAAACCGGGGGCAAAGGGGCTTCAGGTTAAAGGGGGGCAGGTGCATTTCAAAGATGTACAGTTTGGCTATGAGGCCGAACGCGCCATTCTCAAAGGCGTCGACATTTCAGTTGGTGCCGGGGAGAGCGTGGCCTTGGTTGGTCCTTCTGGGTCAGGGAAATCGACGATCGGCCGTTTGTTGTTCCGCTTCTATGATGTCGGTGAGGGATCGGTCACCATTGACGGACAGGACGTGCGCGACGTGACCCAGACCAGCCTGCATGCGGCCATTGGTGTTGTGCCGCAGGACACGGTGCTGTTCAATGATACGATCCGATACAACATTGCCTATGGTCTTGATCACGCAACCGAAGATCAGATCATTGCAGCCGCGAAATCAGCTCAGATCCATGAGTTTATCTCATCCTTGCCGGATGGCTATGACACCATGGTGGGCGAACGCGGGCTGAAACTGTCCGGGGGCGAAAAGCAACGGGTGGGCATCGCGCGCACCCTGTTGAAGAACCCGCCGATCCTGTTGCTGGACGAGGCAACCTCTGCGCTCGACACTGAGACCGAGGCGTCGATCCAAGAGGCGCTGCGCCGGGCCGGGGAAGGGCGCACGGTGATCACCATCGCGCACCGCCTGTCAACCATTGCTGATGCGGATCGTATTGTGGTGCTGGAAGCAGGTCACGTGGTGGAAGAGGGCACGCATGAGGACCTGTTGAGCAAGAGCGGACGTTATGCCCAGTTGTGGCACATGCAGCTCTCCGAGGATGATGTGGCGGCCTAGGGGCCGCCACCCGTTGGCTTACAGTTTGCGCGCCAGCAACACGCTATGCTGGGCGCAGTCCGGATCATTGGCCAGAAACCCGGTCATCACCATGTCATTGGCTTCGAGAATGCTGGCATATTCCGCCGGGGACAGGCTGGCGTGATAGACCACTGCGTCGCCGACGCAGCCGGTGACCTCACCATTGCCATATCCGACTGTGACCATCAGATGGCCACCGGGGTTCAGGTGACGGGCCAGACGCGGCAGGCACTCCCGCTGTTCCTCGCGGGTGAGGTGAAAGAAGCTGTTCCAGGCAACAATCCCGTCAAACTGATCGGCTAAATCGATCTGACGCATATCCCCCTGACGCCAATCCATATCCGGCCAGCGTCCGCGCGCGATCCCCAGCATCGCCTCGGCAATATCCATCCCGGTGTATGTGAACCCTTCCGCAATGAGCCAGCTCGCAATTGGCTCACCTGCACCGCATCCGATATCCAGAACACGTCCACCCTGCGGCAACCCATCCGCAAAGCGGGTTAGCCAGCGCGCTTCAAACAGCTTGCGGCTGCGCTCGCGGTCAAACAGCTCGGCGTTTTGCTCGTAGATGTCTCGGGTCGAGGCGGCCAGTTCGAGGGTAGGCTGGGTCATGATCGGATGTCCTTGGGTTGGGGTTGGGGATCAGTGCGAAGGTTCGCGGCGATCCTGCGCAGCTCCGACCAGAGGTGCAACCCGAATGTCTATGGGGTGGCGCGGCTCTCGAGTTTCCATTCCAGATTGGCTTTCACAGCCGGCCATTCCGGCGCGATAATGGAATAAACGGCGGTGTCACGAAGGGTGCCATTGGCCATCACCATATGTGACCGCAATACCCCATCCAATTTGGCGCCCAACCGTTCAATGGCGCGGCGGCTTTGGTGGTTGAGAAAATGGGTGCGGAACTCGACGGCGATACAGTCCAGCTTTTCAAAGGCATGGCGCAGCAACAGCAGTTTGCATTCGGTGTTGAGCGGCGAACGTTGCACCGACGCGCGATACCATGTCGAGCCAATCTCAAGCCGTCTGTTTGGGGCATCGATGTTCAAATAGGTGGTCATGCCCACTGCTTTGCCGCTGGCCTGTTCGACGATCGCAAAGGGTCGCAGATTGGCTAAGGACATACGTCGCTTGATTTCATCGGCCATACCATCGGGCGTTGGCACCATAGTGTACCAAAGCTTGTGCAGATCGCCGTCCGAGGTGGCCTCCACCAGATCATCATGATGGTCCATCGATAGCGGCTCAACCGCCACATAGGTGCCTTTGGCGGAAAATAGGGTGGGCCAGTCTGACATCAGGATCTCCTCACGGTATGGTGCAAGTGTCTGGAACCATGTTGAAAAAGCAAGCATGAGAATGAAGGAAAAGCCCCGCCAGTGGGTCTTTGGAAATGAACCCGTAGTTAAAGTTTGGGAATTTCCTGTTCACCGTTGGTTTTGTGGTTTTCTGCGCGTCTGCGGGCGTCTGTGTGGGACTGGTGAGCAAAGCAAGCACGAAGTGGCAGGTGCCGGGGCAGTAGATAGAAAACTATCAACGATACTTACGCCTTACTGAATTCCTGCTCTATCAGCTATTCCTCCAAGGCCTTTGCAACCGCCTCGACCAGTTCCTTCCTCATCACTGGTTTCGTTAAACGAATATCATCACGAAGTATGCCGTTACCACTAGCAGCGTTTTCAGGTGCATATCCTGAAATGAATACAACTGGCAGTTCAGGCTTCCTTTCTCGTAGTTTGCAGGAAAGCTCAACGCCCTGAAGCTGACCGGGCATGACAATATCTGTTACCAATAGATCGAAGTGTTTTCCGTCGCCAAAAATTTTGTTCGCAATGTCACCAGACGCGGCAGAGGTTACTGAATACCCGGCTTTCTCAAGTATCTTCACCAAAACCACTAAGACGTCTTCCTGATCCTCAACAACTAAAATCGCCCCTTTGTTCGGAGATTTGGTTCCTTCAGCGCCAATCTTTTCGCTCTGCCCAGACTGTGAGGAGGCCGTTGCTTTAAAGTAGAGAGTAAAAGTTGTTCCAACATCCGGCTCCGAGAAAACTTGGATCGAGCCACCAGATTGTTCAATAAAGCCCTGGACCATCGAAAGGCCCAAACCGGATCCGGCTCCCACAGGCTTTGTAGTGAAAAATGGCTCAAAAATTGTTTCGAGCTTTTCTTTTGGAATACCAATGCCGGTGTCGCTGACGGCAAGCATGACATACTGCCCGGATGAGAGCTCGCCGTGCTGGGCTTTACCTCCGTCTTCTTTCACACAGATATTTGCGGTTTGAATCGAAATGCGACCGCAGTCAGGCAATGCATCTTTGGCGTTTAAAATCAGGTTTAGCAGCGCGCTTTCCAAAGACGCTTTGTCGACCTCCGCCTGCCATAACCCTTCGGCCAGTGATACATCCAATTCAATCGATGCCGGGAGGGTGCGAACCGACCAGTTTCGTACTTCATCGACAACGCTGTTGAGGTCTAAAATTTGGGGCACCAATGGCGCCTGTTTCGCAAAAGCCAACATATTGCGAGTGAGTTCCGCACCTCGGATCGTCGCATCCATACAGTTCGTGACTAACTTAAGATGCATTTCATCTGACATCTCATCTCTGAGAAGCTCAAGATTTCCCAGGATAACCGCCAGCAAATTATTGAAATCATGGGCCACGCCCCCGGTCATTTGACCTATTGCTTCTGTTCTTTGCGCTTGATGAAGCCGCTGTTCCGCTTGCTTCTGTTGGGTGATGTCCCTGAATGACGTAATGGTTGCCACTTCACCGTCCCAAGTTGCTTTCGCAAGGGTACACTCAAGGTGAATAACGCTGCCATCTTGTTTGATGCCGTCAAACTTAAAGGTCTCCGCTTCAGATTTGCCGCTTAGAACATCGACGCGAACAGAGTTGACCAGATTTTGGTCGGCCTCTGCAATAAATTGAGGTGTGCCTTGGGAACTCAAAACGTCTGACACGCTATCGTAGCCAAAGGTTTTGGCGAATTGTGTGTTCGCGTAAACAATCTGGCGGTCAGAGTTGGCGATTGCCACGCTTTGAATGGAATTTTCGACCAACATACGGAAGTTCGAGTTGCTGATACGGAGCTGCTCAAGGGTTTCGGTTTGTTCCGTAATGTCTCTGGCCAGAGACAAGAGCTTAGTCTGGCCCGCAACCTCAATTTTGCTGACCCGAACCTCTACCGGGAATTCAGAAGCATCTTTGCGGCGATGAAATCCCCGCCGTGTTCGTTTCTCACCAAGCCGCAGGTCTTGAAGTCTCTCCATGACCTCAACGCCAACATCGGCGCCGACGACGTCCCCGGCTTGCATCGAGATCAATTCTTCTCTGCTATATCCTAGATCGCATACGGCCTGTTCATTTACATGTTCTATTCGACCGGACACGGCGTCAATCAGATACATAGCCTCTGCCGCTTGTTCAAAAACTTGCCAAAGCTCTTCTCCGCTCAAAAGAGCCATCTGATTTTGGTTGTCCATTTTCACCAAACTTGTCTCGTACATTGGTAAGCTCCTAGGAACGCTAGCATGAGAAGAGTTGCTTCCGAGAGCGGCTTTTGCAGCTTTCAGAAATAAAGGGAAAAAAGCGTCGGATGCGCTAAGACTTCCAATCAGTTTCGCCTTGATTGTGCGCAATAAGCCGCACGGCGCCTTAACCTCCCGCGTGTTGCGACGAAGGTTCGGAATGATCTAAAACTTCGATCCGCCCCGTGGCGGTAGAAAAGGCCATTCATGCCTCGCGCGGCAAAAATTGGGGCCTCGAAATCCGAGCTCAACGAAATGTCTGGTGACGGACACGCCCACCTGCCGTGTCGCAACAAGTTCTTTGCCGTCTCACCGACGCCTATTCGTGACCATTGAGTTCGGAAAGTTTTGCTGCAGCCAGTCTGAGTGGCTCAAGAAACGCCAACATGTCATCAGGCGAGCAGCGCATTATTGGCGCGTGCGTAGACAACGTGGCCAGAAGCCTGCCGTTGGGACTTAGGATAGGCACACCAATTGCGATCATCCCGACCATGAATTCTTCATTGTCTGTCGCATAACCACGTTGGCGCGTTTTTGTGAGCTCTTCACGCAACTTATCGGCTGATGTTATTGTGTGTTCTGTTAACTCGTCTAGCGACCCGGCTGACAGAACCCCGTTTAAGGTTTTTGCACGCAGGGAGGACAGGTACAGTTTACCACTTGCCGTGCAATGAAAGGGTACCTGCGTGCCAATGGGCAATTGGATTCTAAGAGGCCACTTGGTCTCGACCCGGTCAAGATAGGTCATGCCCTCTCTGTCCGGGGTCCCGAGATTGATAGTTTCCCCGATCTCCTCGGCCAAACCTTTCAAGATAGCAAGGCGCGCGGTGCGAACACGCTCTGATGACATAGCATTGGCCACCAGAGCGCGCAGCCGATCGCCCGGACCGTAGGAGCGGCCATCAAGATCTCGTTGCAAAAACCCTTCGGCCTCCGCAGTTTGCATCAGCCGGTGGATGGTCGGTTTTGGAAGGCCAATTGTATCAATGAGATCAATTGGCCTGACCGACACACCACGCCGCACAACTTCTTCGATTATCATCAGAAGCCGAAGGTTGGTCGGGATTTGGCTATCTTTCGAGAGATCCTGATCATCGGGCATTTTCCATACCTATCTGTTAGGAAGTAGGATCAACGCTAGCTCTGGAACAAGTGACACAAACACCCAAACGCCGATCAATGCTGCAAGGTAAGGTACCGTATAGCGTAGCAATCTGAAGTAGGGAACACCCGTAACGCCCGACGCCACATAGAGATTCAACCCGTAAGGCGGAGTAATGAATCCAATGGAAGCGCCAACCAGGAAGATCACCGAAAAATGGATCGGATCAATACCAACCGAGGCGGCGATTGGAGCAAGGATCGGAGCAAGGATGATCGTAACCGGCAAGCTTTCCAGCACCATGCCAGAGAAGAATACGATGACCATCGATGTGAAAAGAACCGCATAATAGCCGCCCATAGATGTCACAAAATCCCCAATGGTTTGCTGTGCACCAAGCAAAGACAAGATTTGCTGCATCACCACAGACACTGCGATAAGAGGCGCCAAAATACCGGTGATCTGCGCCGAGCGTACAACGATGGATGGGATCTGTGGGATGGAGAACCCTTCTACAACGAACATCTCCATATAGCTTTTTTCCGTCGCAGGTTTGTCTTTGTCCGCCCCCATGATTTTGTTTATCGGGTAACTGAGCAAACCTGCGATGATGCAGAAACCAACAGTCACGCCCGCGGCTTCGGTTGGTGAAAACTTGCCTGTGTAGATGCCCCATAGAACCAGCCCAATGGCAAAGAACCCAAGCCATGCGCCAAAAGCGGTTTTCAGCACTCGGTTCAGTTGCAGCGGTATCAGATAGCCCCAGCCATTGATGCGACAGATGATCCAACAGGCAAGCTGCATGCCCACCACCATCAACGCCCCGGGCAAAATACCGGCAACAAAGAGATCTGAGATCGGCAGGTTCAGCAAAAAGCCGTAAACGATAAAGATGATTGATGGTGGAATGATGATGCCAACGGTGCCGCCTGCTGCGGCGGTCGCAGCCGAGAAACGCTCATCATAGCCACCTTTGACCATCTCCGGATGCAGCATCGAGCCAATCGTGGCCGTTGTTGCCGAGTTCGAACCAGAAATCGCGGCAAACAACCCACATGCTCCAAGTGAGGCCATGGCAAGCCCGCCGCGCAACCACCCCAAACATGAATAAGCAAAGTCGGATAACCGACGCGCAATTCCGGATTGGTTGATCAAGTCTCCGGTGAGAATGAAAAGGGGCATCGCAAGAAGGGCAAACCCTTTGTTGAACACGTTGAGCAATTCTGCCCCCATGTTGTCGAGCGTCATGCCAAGCACAAACGAACAGCCAATGACCCAATAGGCAATGACCAGCAGGACCGGCACGCCCAGCAGGAACAGGAGTGTCACTCCAAATGATATCAGTGTTACCAGAGTCCCATCGGTCATCACACATCTCCTCCGATCACGGCTTGTTTGATCAGCGGCGCACCACTGCGAAAGTTTCTTAGGTCCTCGAAGAAGTTCTCGAACACCCGCGCTGCCATCAGGACAAAAGCCATCGGTGCGGTAATAAGGAACCACCACTGCATGACATTGTCGGTTCCAAGAACGATCTGAAAATTCGAAGCAGACAAAGCCGTTACCCGCGTTGTCGTGACGAGAACGATGACGGAGAAAATGAACCACAGAACGGCGTCCAAAGTCAGGCAAGCCATTTGTCCGGAACGCGGCATTAGTGTCCGAAATTCAGCAAAGCTGAGATGTGTCCGAAGCCTTACGTTAAAGGCCGCACCAAACCAGGCCATGATCATAAACAGCAGCGGTGGGATCGTCGTTGACCAGGGCTGCTGGCTAGAAAAAATGAACCGATCAATGACGCCCCAGAAGATGATCAAGGCAATCGCAAGATAGCTGTATACCATGATCGTGCGTTCCAGGTGGCGATCAAGCCAGGGCACTTTCTTATAGATCCACATCACCAACAAACCACTTACCGCTGTGGCGACCGTACCAACCACCCAAGCGGCATTTGATTTCAGAGCATTTCGAATTTCGAAACTATCCTGAGACGCAAATGCGCTGAGTATGTCACCGATCTCTGACCAGATTGCCATATTTTCCTCCCTGTCGTGTCTGTCGGTATGTTTCGTGGTCAGACACGTATTACGGGCCGCCGCGATACCGGCGCCGGCCCCTTTTGGTTTGGCTTAGATCAGCTTTTCCACCAGCGGCGGGGCTCAACGTTCTCTGGTTTCATATCTTTGGGAACCTGACGCGCGATGTCATAGATTTCTTGATACGTGTCGATGCCACCGGCCCAGCCGTTCAGACGCTCACGCCATTTTTCCCAAAGCTGTGGTTGGAATTCAGGCGAACACATCTCTTCAGCCATCTTGATCTGGTCGTCGGCCAGGAATGCATTGCGAACGTTGTTTTCCGCAAAGATGGTTCCCGGCATCTGTGGATCTGAATGCCCAACGGTTTTCACAAGCGCAGCTTCATTTGCCGCCTGAACGTGGGTTTGGGCCCAGTAAGACGATTCCATAACCGCATCTTGCAGATGGCCATCAAGACTGTCGAAGACTGATGAGCTCATCGATGTATGTTCCGTGCCGCAGAAGAACTTCAGGTCAACAGACTGAGATACAACAGGTGACATGTTGGCGTAGGCCACAGCCGATGCCCATGTTTCCGCCCCATCGATCAAGCCTTGCTTGAGGCCGTCCAGCGTTTCTTCCCAAGCCACAGGAACCGGGTTCAGGTTCAGTGCTTGCATCGCGATGCGACCCAGCTGGGTGCCCGTAACGCGGTTTTTGGTGCCAAACAGCTCTTCCAACTTGGTCACCGTGGGTTTCTCGGCCCATCCAAGCCCCAACTGAATGCCGCGCAACTCGCAGTGGCTAAACAGGAATTTCAGGCCGTGTCGTTTTTCAAGCGGATCACGCAGGATACGCTGCGATTCCGGGCTGTAGAGGAAGTGATACTGAGACGCGCGTCCTGGGAACATATAGGCGTAGTCCAGAACATTCAGATAGGGTGCGCCCCCTGCCGAGTTTTGGGTGGATGCAGCATAGATATCGACGATACCTTGCTGGGTCTTCTCGACACAGGATGTCTGACCACAGATCTGATTATCCCCAATAAATTCAATGCGAATTTCACCGTCGGTCCGGCTTTCAAGGTCACGTGCAAATTCCAACGCACCCGCGCGTTCAATCAACAAGTTCCGTGCGTTGAAGCCCGAAGCTCCAAATTTCAGAGTGTGCTTCGCAGGTTTTGAGAAACGTTTTTCGTATGTCGATTCAGCCGCACTTGCGAGGTTCGCAAGGCTCATAGCCCCGCCAAAACCGCCTGCCGCCAGAAGCGTCGAGCTCATGCCGTATCGGCCAGCGACCCGAAAAAGATCGCGGCGTGAAATGCCACGTAGATTGTTTGATGTACTCACGTCTTTCCTCCCTAAGTGCAATTATTGAGACTTGCGATCTCATTAATAGTGCATTATGGATTTTTGAAGCAAGAGAAATCTCATTTCCCGTTCGGTAGGGCTTGGAGGAAACGCATATGTCGCAGAAAAGAGCCGATTTTCTGATTGTAGGGGCTGGGTCTGCGGGTTGTGTTCTGGCGAACAGATTAAGCGCCGACCCCACGAACCATGTGATTCTGCTCGAGGCCGGGGGGCGTGACATCAATCCTTGGATTCACGTGCCGGTGGGGTATTTCAAGACATTGCACAATCCGAACACGGACTGGTGTTACAAATCCGAACCCGAACCGGGGCTCAACGGTCGTTCCCTTGATTGGCCTCGCGGGAAGACACTTGGTGGCTCAAGCTCCATCAACGGTTTGCTATATGTGCGCGGTCAAAAGGAAGATTACGACCGTTGGGCACAGTGCGGCAATCGCGGATGGAGCTATGACGATATCCTGCCGCTGTTCAAACGATCTGAATCTTATGAAAAAGGCAGCGACGATTACCACGGCGCCGATGGCGGCCTTTCGGTCTCGATGATCCGCGCAAAAAGCGATATATCACAGGCGTTCATTGATGCCGCTGTCGAGATGGGGGTTCCACGCAACTACGACTATAATGGCGAGCAGCAAGAAGGCGTTAGCTATTTTCATCAGACCGCCCGCAACGGCTTCCGCTGTTCAAGTGCCAAGGCCTTTCTGAACCCGGTCAAGAAACGTCCAAACCTCGAAATACGCACGCATGCCCATACGGAATCTTTGATTTTCGACGACAACGAATCCCGTCGGGTCATTGGCGTGCGCTATTCCCGTAAGGGACAAACGCATGAGGTGATGCTAAAGCCGGGCGGAGAGGTCATTCTTTCAGCGGGGGCCATTGGATCGCCTCAGATCCTCGAGCTGTCTGGCATTGGTCGTGGTGACGTGTTGCAGAAGGCCGGTGTCGAACTGCGCCACGAGTTACCAGGCGTGGGCGAGAACCTTCAGGATCACCTGCAGATCAGGCTGGTTTACGAAGTGAACAGTCAGACCCTTAACGACGCGATCAACAAGTTTGTACCGCGTATGGGGATCGGATTGAATTATGTTTTGTTCCGCAAAGGCCCAATGAGCCTTGGTGCCAGTCAGGTTTGCGTCTTCGCCAAATCAATGGATGGGCTCGAAACGCCCGATATTCAGTTCCACTTTCAGCCACTGAGTGCCGACAAACCAGGCATCGAGATGCATCCGTTTTCCGGGATCACATCTTCTGTCTGTCAGTTGCGCCCCGAAAGCCGGGGGCACATTCATATCGCTTCACCCAATGCCGCAGATTACCCCAAAATCGTTCCGAATTATCTGTCAGCAACAGCAGATCAGCTCTGCGCCATCCGGGCCGTTAAATTTGCGCGCGCGATGACAAAAACGAAAGCACTTAGTCCGTTCATTGTGCGCGAACATGTGCCAAGCAATGACCCTCAGACGGACGAACAACTGCTCCAATGCGCCCGTGACATCAGTCAAACAATCTATCACCCGACCAGCACATGTCGAATGGGGAACGACGATATGGCCGTGGTTGACGACAGACTGCGTGTGCGCGGCATTGCCGGGCTGCGCGTGGCAGATGCGTCAATCATGCCCGATATCGTCTCAGGCAACACAAACGCCCCAACAATCATGATAGGCGAAAAAGCAAGTGATCTGATCCTTGAAGATCGACGGATGAAAAGCTGACCCCGAACCAAACAAAAGCTTTCACCAGGGGACATGAAAATGACCAAGGAAGAAGCCTTTGTAAAAGTACTTCAAATGTACGGCATCGACAACACGTTCGGATATTGGCTCTGCATTGAAGCTAATATCCGAACTGAACCGCGCCGGGTTTGCCGGAGGCTTCAACTCCTGAGTAGGATGAAGCCACAATGAGCAAGACAACAAACAAGTATTCTCTTGAGGTCCGCGAGCGTGCGGTGCGGCTGGTGCTGGACAAGTGAGCCATTGAAGGCGCCATTGGTTCGAGCCCAATGGCGAACGGCCAGCACAGTTCCCGCTGGCAGGCGATCATGTCGATCTCCACAAAGATCGGCTGCTCGGCGCATACGCTGAATGAGTGGGTGAAGAAGGCAGAAGTCGACAG
>Ga0189289_10281_pt1 | contig 33409 bp, 39 predicted proteins | sample UW106minimetaG_FD_130313 | JGI IMG/M metagenome (GOLD analysis project Ga0189289, IMG submission 130313) | Marine microbial communities from the Costa Rica Dome - UW106 mini metaG | ecosystem: Environmental > Aquatic > Marine > Oceanic > Photic zone | place: Costa Rica: the Eastern Pacific...
AATCCCGCAGCGCGGTGGAGGGCATTCAGCCCTGAACTCAAACCATTGGTTTGGTGGATTTTTGCCCCGGTTTGGATCATCCAAATCGGGGTTTTTTTGATGGTTTAAAGAGTTTTTAGGGGAACCTTAACCAGCGTTAATGGGCGCATAACGACAGTTGGTCGGGGTTCCGATTAAGTCTTGGTTACTACAGCCTCCTTTCTCTTTCGGTTGTGATGCGCATCGCACAACAGGCCCTTCTCGCCTCCTCCCTGCTTGTTCTGGGAGCAGGTATGTCCGCTTCCGCTGCACCCAAGTTGAACGGAGCTGGTGCTTCGTTCCCGGCCAAGATCTATCAGCGTTGGTTTGCCGATTTGGCCAAGTCGGGTGGCCCTCAGGTCAACTACCAGGCCGTTGGTTCCGGTTCCGGCCGTAAAGCCTTCATCGACCAGACCGTGAACTTCGGCGCATCGGATGATCCGATGAAGAAGAAAGACATGGCCAAGGTCGGCCGTGGTGTCGTTCAGATCCCGATGGTGGGTGGAACGATTGCCTTCGGTTACAACAAGCCTGGCTGCAACCTGAAGCTCACGCAGGAGCAGGCCGTCAAGGTCGCCATGGGCATGGTTAAAAACTGGAAAGAGCTGGGCTGCAAAGCCGGCACTCTCACCTGGGTGCATCGTTCTGATGGCTCCGGCACCACCAAGGCCTTCACCAATTCCATGCAGGCCTTCTCCAAGACCTGGACCCTCGGCACAGGTAAATCCGTCAAGTGGCCTGCTGGTGTGGGCGCTAAGGGCAACTCGGGTGTGGCCGGTCTGATCAAGAGCCGTGAAGGCGCGATTGGTTATGTGAACCAGTCGTACATCAAAGGCAAGGTGGTTGCCGCCGCTCTCCAGAACAAGGCTGGTGAGTACCTCAAGCCCTCTGTTGCTGCAGGTGCCAAGGCCCTCAACGGCATCAGCCTCGACAAGAACCTGGCTGGCAAGAACCCCAACCCCACCGCCAAAGGCGCTTACCCCATCGCAACCCTCACCTGGGTGTTGGCCTACAAAACCGGAAACGGCAAGAATGCCAAAGTGGTGCAGGATGCCTTCAACTACATGTTGAGCAGCCAGGCTCAGAGCAAAGCTTCTTCGCTTGGCTTTGTTCCTCTGAAGGGCGACATCCTGGCCAAATCAAAGGCCGCAGTCAAAAAGATTGGTCAGTGATCTTGGCTTGAGTCGGTTTTTTTAAAACCAAATTTATAAGGGCCTTTCGGGGCCCTTTTTTGATGATCTGCACTTTGAATAAATGTTAGAGCCCTCTTAACCAAACCTCTCCCTCCTCTTTGTTGGGGATCGATGTTGTCCTCAATACAGTTTTCGTGGATTTATGGAATTGCAAATGCTTGCTACTCCTTCCTCTGATCTGTGTTCAACAGCTCTTGGCTTCAAGACCTTTCTTGAAGGCAGCTATCAGAAAAACAATGTCGTTCATCTCACATCAGGGAGTTTGATTCCACTCCTGAAAAACAGCGTTTGGTTTGTGGTGCGCGGCATGGTGAAACTGGGTGCCGTTTCAGTTCATGGGGATGAACTGGTGCTTGGCCTTGTAGGGCCCAATGAACCCTTTGGTGCTGCCTTCACCAATGTGGAGGCCTATGACGCTGTCGCGCTGACGGATTGCGACCTGCTCTGCTGCAATCTGGCTGAAGTGGAGCAGTCACCGCAGTTGGCTCTCGCCTTGGCGAAGGCCATGACGGCCCGTTACCGCCAGGCGGAATCGATGTTGGCTTTGCTGGGCTTGCGCCGCGTTGAAGAACGGGTCCGGGGTTTTGTGGAGTTGCTTGCCAAAGACTTTGGTGAGCCCTGTGAGGATGGTCTGCGCTTGAATCTCCGGCTCACCCATCAGGAGATCGCCAGTGCACTCAGCACGACACGGGTGACTGTCACCCGTGTGTTGGGCCAATTGCGTGATGAAAGATGGCTCCAGATCGATGCTTCCAGGCATCTCGTGGTGATCGGCACGGGCCATCGCTGATCACAAAAAAAGAGCCGGCATTTTTGCCGGCTCAGAGCCTGAAACATTGGGTTTCAGGTGGGGGAAAAAAACGGTTGAAATCGGAGCGGCGGGATTTGAACCCACGACCCCCACTACCCCAAAGTGGTGCGCTACCAAGCTGCGCCACGCCCCGTCAGATTTAAGTTATCACAGTGCATCCCGGCGTCTGAGTCGTCGAAGCAACCGAGTGGTGAGCTTGTCTCGACTTGCTGATCCGTAGTGATACAGACGCAGTTCTGAGGCGGCCTTACGGAGCTCGGCCAAGCTCATCGCGGCCAAACGGAGTTCCGGAAGGGTGCGCCAAGCCCTGGACCGCATGGGGAGTGCCGCAGGGCCTTTGGCTTGGCCAAGATTCAGAGTTCCATCCGCCAACCACTCAGGGATCAGCACAACAAGAACGGCAATCAAGCCGTAGAGCTCAACCAGCCCTCTGGGCAGAGGATGCAGTTGTCGCTGCTCGGATGGATCAGGCCGCGCACTCACTGCAGATCGGAGGGGTCCCTCTGCATCCACGATCGCACTAGAGGGCAATCTGCTTCTGGGCAGGTGGTCAGATTGCCAATGGTGTCACTTTGGGTTGAGGCGTCTCCCGCCAGAGAAATGGAGCTTGCTGCTCTCGGTTGAGGGAGACACTGCCGAGGATCAGGCCGAGAACCAAAATCAGCGTGAGGGCGATGGCCAGGATCACCTGCCGATCAGACAAGGGCTCGGGCATGCCATTGATTGGGCTCTTGAACATCCTGGCCGAAACGACTGTTTTTTTGCAGCGTGTTTGCGGCCGTGCAGGAGCTGGATCTCCTTAGGTCAGCGCGATCGGACTGTTGTCGGATCGGAGTACGCAGTGACTGATGGACCAGTCGTACTTGTCCCAAACCTGCTTCGGGAGTTTGTAGTTGGAGCCTTCGAAGTCGCCGAGCAGCGTCTGGGTTGGCATTGCGGAGCAGTAGGGGCGGCTTCCCGGTTTGGCGAGGTATTGCTGGTGATACTCCTCGGCGAAGTAAAAGGTTTGATCCGCCAGGATTTCGGTGGTGATGGCGCCATAGCCCTTGGCGGAAAGGGCGACTTGATACGCGTCTCGGCTGGCCTGGGCCTGTTGAAGATGCAGCGGGTTGAAGGTGTAAATGGCTGATCGGTATTGGGTGCCGGTGTCGTTGCCTTGCCGATTGCCCTGGGTGGGGTCGTGGCATTCCCAGAACAGCTTCAGCAGGTCGCTGAAGTCCAGAGCGGGGCGACTCCAAACCACGCGGACCACTTCTGTGTGCCCTGTTCTGCCGGAGCAGACCTGGTTGTAAGTCGGTTGCTCCGTTTGACCGCCCGCGTAGCCCACGGCAGTGGTCACGACTCCCGGCAGCCGCCAAAACCCTTTTTCAGCTCCCCAAAAGCATCCGCAAGCAAAGATCGCCTCCTCTTGGTCCGCCATCAATGGGGCAGTGAGCGGTGTCCCCAAAACAGCGTGCGTTGTCGGTGCAGATGATTCAGCGCCGCCGCGGGGAGACAACCAAGAGGGCAGCATGTTGATTCCGTCGATCAGCCAATCTTAGGCAGCTGATTCAACGGCGTGATGCTTCGGCACATCAAAGATTCGTCGTGGCTGGATGCCCTTATAGAGATGAAATCCCTCCGGCAAGAACCAGCTTGGTTTGAGAGAAACGAGCGGGCGGTGAATTTGAATCCGTTTGAAATCAGATTTGTGTCTGCTTAGAACTGGTTATCAGATTGATGTCATTGATCACACGTTTTTTGATGTGCTCAAAATTTGATGTGGAGAATGTCGGCTGACCGTTGCGTCTTTGACGAATGGATGAATTTGTTATTAGCTTGGCGGCAGATCAACGGAAGGCCGTTCGGGATTGCTCGCTTAAAAATGTCTTCAGGGGTCTGTTGTTGAAGGCATCAAAATAGTCTGAAAATCGTGGTTTATCGTCTTCTCATTGCTTGTTCAGTAGCGAAGCAGTGTCGATGTTTGTGGATTTAATTGAGGCTTTCGCTTTCAGCTCTCTGAAGCTTTGGGTGTTTGTGGTTCCAGTTGAATATGGTTCAGCAGCGTTGTGACAAATGCAAAAAGGAGAAAAGGCAGGCTGAGAACCAGGATGAGTCCCACACCTACAAGCGCAAACACCGGGCGCGATGACCCCATCAGCGCGAGACCAGAGGCCAAGCTCACAAAAATCACTGCCATCCAAGCCAGCACCTGCCCGTAGATGTCACCAAAGGTGAGCGTGCAGCGCACCGCGAAGGGGGATCCGCTGTTCATGGAAGAAGTTGCCGTCACCACAGCTAAGCCATGGACACGGCGATTGTCAGAAACAGCTCGGAGATTCTTCAGGAAGCCATCGCATCCAGCTGTTGCGCCGCCTGCTGACGCTCCCACAGTCGCTTGTAGACCCCAGGTTGCTGAATCAACGCGCTGTGGTGTCCCTGCTGCACGATGCGCCCGCTCTCCATTACGAGGATGCGATCACAGGCAGCGGCTGCAGAAAGTTGATGGCTGATCATCACGATGGTCCGATCGTCCTGCGCCCGGATCGAATCGAGAATGGCTGCTGCGGTGTTGTTATCGACACTCGCCAAGGCGTCATCGAGAACCAACACCGGGGCCGACATCAGCAAGGCACGTCCGAGCGCTGTGCGTTGACGCTGACCACCACTCAGCGTGATGCCGCGTTCCCCAACGATCGTTTCGAAGCCATCTGGAAATCCCTTGATGTCATCAGCGAGACGGGCCTGGCCTGCTGCCCGCTCAACCCGTTGATCTGTGGCTGCAGGGTCGCCATACCTAATGTTGTCCGCCAGGGTGCTGGTGAAAAGAAAGCCCTCTTGGGGAACAATCGCCACATCACGGCGTAACTCCTGCAGGGGCATCTGGGTTACATCCACCCCATCCAGGAACAGCTTCCCGGGCTCGAGAGGAACCATGCGCCCGAAGGAGCGAGCCAGGGTGGTCTTGCCGCATCCCACCGGACCAACAACGGCGACCAACTCTCCCGGCTCGATGCAGAAACTCAGGCCGTTGAGCGTGTTGTGCTCAGCACACTCGTATTGAACGGTCAGGTCACGGGCTTCAAAGCGACCCCTGCGTTGGTTCGTCGGATGAGGTCGATCGGTGGGTTGCTCTGGATCTTTGATCTTCGGTTCGCGTCGGAGCAACTCTTCCACCCGCTCGAGGCTGACCTGTCCGGTCTGAAAGGTGTTGAGGGTGAATCCCAGCAGTGCGGTCGGGAATACAAGTTGCTCCACATAAAGAATGAGGGCGACCAGGCCACCAATGCTCAATCGACCGGATTCGAGCTGACCGCTGCCGATGGCCAGCAGCAACAGGAGAGAGATGGACGAAATCCCCTCAAGCAGAGGGAACAAGGTGCTCCGTGTTCTCGCCAGACGAATGGCGCTATCGCGATAACGGCGGTTTCGCGTCGCGAAGGCATCCTGTTCCGAAGCCTCTTGGCCGTAGATCTTGATGGCTCCGATGCCCGACAGATCCTCCTGAATCAGATTGCTGAGCGCCGATAGTTCTTCCTGCTGCGCACGTTGTTGACGCATCATGCGCCCGCCGAACAGCCTCACCGTGCTGAGCATTACGGGGTACAGACCGACGGCGGCCAGGGTTAGCCATGGATCGATCGCCAACATGGCTGGCAGCGTGAGCGCGTAGGCCAGCAGCGTGTTGGTCAGGCTGAGAATCGCGAATCCGAGCAGGCGCCGGATGTTTTCCACATCGCTGGTGGCGCGACTGATCACCTCTCCACTGCCCTTGCTCTGAATCCAATCGGGTTCCTGGCGAAGCATGTGCTCGAACAAGCGCTGACGCAGCTCCACTTCCACCTGCCGGCCCACGCCGAAGACGAGTTGGCGCGAGACCAGTCGAATGACCCCCATGGTGCTCGCGAGAAGCACGACCCATCCCGCTTGGCGCAGGACCCCGGCGTAACTGAATCCCTCTTGCAGCTCATCCACGACGCTGCGGACTTCCATCGGGATCGTCACCCGCAGGATGTTGACCACAACCAGTGCAATGGCTCCCAGCAGGACGGTGCGTCGATGGGGGCGCAAGTAGCGGCCGATCAAGTCGAGACGTAGGGCAGCCATGCGAGCTCGTGGGTCCCGTTGGGCCGCCAACCTAGGCATCCGTCTTGAACCGCTGGTCGTCCGCCACTCATCTGAGGGATAGTGGAGACGTCCCCATCACCTGGCCCGGCGTGCCTCGCACCCGGGTTTTTTACTGCCAGCTTCTCTTCCATGTCCTCAGACACGCGCTCTTGGTCGGTTCGCTTGGACCACCTGCTGCAGGGCAACCACCTCAGCTCCGATGAGGCCACCGCCCTGATGCATGCCTGGCTGGCCGAGGAGCTCGAGCCCGTTCAAACAGGGGCGTTCCTCGCTGGTCTGAGAGCCAAGGGAATGGTGGCCGATGAGCTTGCAGCCATGGCAGCTGTTTTGAGGGAAGCGTGCCCACTTCCCTGCGCCCGGCCCAATTTGGCGATGGTCGACACCTGTGGCACCGGTGGTGACGGTGCAGACACGTTCAATATCTCAACTGCTGTCGCCTTTGCCGCCGCCGCCTGTGGAGTGAATGTGGCGAAGCACGGCAACCGCAGCGCCAGTGGCAAGGTGGGCTCAGCCGATGTTCTTGAAGGGCTCGGTCTCAACCTCAAGGCACCCTTAAACAAGGTGGTGGAGGCTCTGCCTGGAACCGGTGTCACCTTTTTGTTTGCTCCGGCCTGGCACCCCGCCTTGGTGAATCTGGCTCCATTACGACGCCGTCTGGGCGTTCGCACTGTGTTCAACCTGCTGGGTCCACTGGTCAACCCACTGCAGCCCCAGGCCCAGGTTCTTGGTGTGGCCCGTCCGGAGCTTCTCGATCCCATGGCAGGTGCCCTCCAGCAGTTGGGATTGACCCGTGCCGTTGTGGTTCACGGCGCTGGCGGTCTCGATGAGGCTTCCTTGGCTGGCCCCAACGCCTTGCGTTTGATCGAATCGGGGGGCATCAGCAGCCAGGAGGTCTGCCCTGAAGATCTGGGCCTGACAGGTGCCGGCCTCGATTTGCTGCGTGGTGGTGATTGCTCGGTGAATCAGCAGATCCTGCGAGATGTTCTGCAAGGGCATGGATCGCTCGCTCAAACGGAGGTGGTTGCCTTCAACACGGCATTGGTGCTTTGGGCCGCTGGATTGCAAACCGATCTGACGGCGGCGGCTGCACAGGCCATGACGGTTCTGCGAGAGGGCAAGGCCTGGGAGAAGCTTGTCGCTCTGCGGGATGCCCTGTCCGATGGAGATGGAGAATGAGTGACTGATGCCCTTCGGCGGCCCTCCGATGCCCGACTCCCCATCAGACAAGGCCTATCTCGTCCTTGCCGATGGCACGGTTCTGACCGGTGTCGGCTTTGGCCATCGCGGTACAACCATCGGTGAAGTGGTGTTCAACACCGGGATGACCGGATATCAGGAGGTGCTGACGGATCCCTCCTATGCCGGACAACTGGTGATCTTCACCTATCCCGAACTCGGCAATACCGGGGTTAATGCCGACGATCAGGAAGCCGATCGTCCCCACGCCCTTGGTGTGATCGCACGCCAGCTGGCGCCGTCGCCCAGCAACTGGCGTTGCGAACAGACTCTCGACACCTGGATGCAGAGCCATCAACTGGTGGGTATCAGCGGTGTAGACACCCGTGCGCTGGTGCGTCATCTGCGCGAGGTCGGTGCCATGAATGGTGTGATCAGCAGTGACGGCAAGACACCTGCGCAGTTGTTTGAGCTCTTGAAGCAGGCGCCTTCGATGGAAGGACTGAACCTGGCGGATCGCGTCACCACCCGTGAGCCCTACCAGTGGAATCAAGCCTGCAGTGTTGGCTTCGATCAGCGCCTGCAGCGCCGCAGTGACGCCCCCTTCCGCGTTGTCGCCATCGATTTCGGCATCAAGCGCGCCATTCTCGATCGCCTGGTCGCCCATGGCTGTGACGTCACTGTTCTCCCTGCAGACACCGATCTGGCCACGGTTCGTTCCCATCGTCCGGATGGTGTCTTTCTCTCCAACGGTCCTGGAGACCCTGCGGCGGTGAGCCATGGGATTGCCCTGGCCAAGACTCTCTTGGAGGAGGCCGATCTACCGCTGTTTGGGATCTGTTTGGGCCATCAGATTCTCGGCCTGGCACTCGGCGGCAAGACCTTCAAGCTGTCCTATGGCCATCGTGGTTTGAATCATCCCTGTGGCACCACGGGGCAGGTTGAAATCACCAGTCAGAACCACGGGTTTGCCCTCTCTGCCGAATCTCTGGATGCCGACGCCATTGATGTCACCCATTTCAATCTGAACGACCGAACCGTGGCGGCCATTGCTCACCGTCACAAGCCCGTTTTTGGTGTGCAATACCACCCGGAAGCCAGTCCTGGACCGCATGACGCGGATCATCATTTCGCCCGCTTTGTGACGCTCATGGCCGATCGCCGTTGATGAGGTGGTTGCCCAGGCTCAGCATCACTACACTTCGTGCCGATGATGCCTGGGGGGCTTGATCCCATCAGCGAACTGCAGCGACTGACCGTCTCTCTACGGGGCGGATTTGAACAGAAGGATTGCTGTTTGGTGTTTCACTTCACCGGCCAACTGGATGCGTACTCCGAGAAGCAGTTCATGGAGTACGTGGCCGATGTTTTGAAAGCCAACAAGCTTCCAGCTGTTCTCGATCTAAGCAAGATCGATTTTCTCGACTCATCAGGTCTTGGCGCCCTGGTGCAGTTGGCCAAACAATGCACGGATGCCAAACGTTCGTTTCTCCTTGTGGGGAACACCCGTGTGACGCAGACGATCAAGTTGGTGCGGCTCGAAGAGTTTCTCCATCTGGTGGAGGATCTTCCGACAGCTCTGAACCAATTGGCCGCTTGAGCGACTGGATTCGTAATCAGTCACCCAGTGGTCTGAACGATCAGTTGGGCCCATTGCAGCTGGCTTGGATCGGAGATGCCGTCTGGGAGCTTCATCAACGGCTCCGCCATGGAGCCAGACCCGGCCGTTCCGACCATTTGCATCGTGCTGTTGTGGCCGATGTTCGAGCCGATGCCCAATCCCGTTTGTTGACTTGGCTGGAAGACCGTCAACTCCTGGACTCCCAGGAACTCGATCTGGTTCGTCGGGGTCGCAACAGTGCAGGCCGTGGTCCGCGTCGAGCCGATGCCGCTGTGTATGGACGGGCCACGGGGTTTGAGACAATGGTTGGCTGGCTGTTTCTGAACAATCCAGCCCGGCTTGCTGAGCTCTTCGATCACCTGGAGCAAGCCGGATCCAACCCATAACGTTGCCTCGCACACCATGAGCCCTCGCTTTGAACGCCGCTCCAGCGGCCCATCCCGCGATGGTCGTTCGGGGCCAGGAGGGAGTGGCAGTGGACGACCACCAGGAGGCAGGCCTCCCAGTGGACGTCCATCCGCTGGTCGCTCCTCGGTGGGGCGCTCTGGCAACGGTCGTCCCATGCCAAGCAATCGTCGTTCCGACGGCGGTCGTTCGCCTTACGCCAAACCTGGTCGAGATGGCAGCAGTTTTCGCGACCGACGAGCGCCGAGGGATGAGGGCTGGGAGCGTCCTCGGGGTGGAGACCGACCCGGCAATCGTTCTGGAGAACGATTCGGAGATCGACCCGGTAATCGATCCGGTGATCGCCCCAGAGAGCGATTCGGAGATCGACCCGGCAATCGATCTGATGATCGCCCCAGAGAGCGATTCGGGGATCGATCCCGTTCCTTCGACCGGGATCAGAATGCTTTTCGTACGGAATCTCAGAACGACCGTTCAGGGCCCGGACGATTTCGGGATCGGAATGATCGTTACGGTGACCGTCGTCGCTCCGGGGATGAACGGCGCCAGCCGTCCCAGCGCCCCCGATCGCGCTACGACAATGGCCGTTCCCAGCGACTGGATGCAGCACCGGAGGCCGCAGCAGCCACACCTCCGGCAGATGATCTGATTTGGGGGCGCCATGCCACCCAAGCCGCGTTGGAGGCAGGACGACCCATTCATCGCATTTGGTGCACCCCGGAGATGCGCAGTGCGGCCAAATTTCTCCAGCTCTTGCGCGATGCCAAGGCGTCTGGAGTCTTGGTGGAAGAGGTGACCTGGGCTCGGCTTGGACAGATCACAGGTGGTTCCGTTCACCAGGGCATTGCCCTTCAGACGGCAGCGGCTGAAACCCTCGATCTCGAAAGCCTCATCGATGGCTGTTCGGATCTCGGGGAACCCCCTTTATTGGTGGCTTTGGATAGTGTCACGGACCCCCACAATCTCGGTGCTGTCGTGCGTTCCGCCGAGGCGATGGGAGCCCATGGTGTGGTGATTCCTCAGCGACGGAGTGCTGGTTTAACCGGTTCGGCCGCCAAAGTGGCAGCCGGCGCTCTTGAACACCTTCCGGTCGCGCGTGTGGTCAACCTCAACCGGTCTTTGGAAAAGCTCAAGGATGCGGGATACAGGGTGGTGGGCCTTGCGGCAGAAGGGGACGTGACCCTCACGGATGTTGATCTCAGTGGCCCATTGGTGCTGGTCACCGGGTCAGAGGACCAGGGCTTGTCGCTTTTGACCCGGCGTCACTGCGATCAGTTGGTCCGCATTCCGCTGCGGGGCATTACCCCAAGCCTGAATGCATCCGTTGCTACGGCACTTTGCGTTTATGAGGTGGCGCGACGCAACTGGATGAAGGACATTCACGGCCAGGCGCCGTCACCCCCGATTCGACGCCCCCAACTCGCTGGGGTTGAGACGTCCACTGAGGCGTCTGAACCGCCTGAACAACCCGTGGAGAAGGTTCCTGACCAACGGATTGATCTGGATCTCCATCCGTCTCAACAAGTTGCTGCGCCGGAGTTCGATCAGAATATCCAGCTATCTCCCTGAAAACAGCTCGGTTTTGCCGGTTCGCGAGGCACAATGCTTTTAGGTCTTTCTACCCCCCCATGAGTCCCCTGATCCGGCCGCTGCGCAGCCTTGCCAATGGCCTTGGGGTCGCCTGGTGGGCTCGGATTCAGACATCTGGTCCCGATGTGACCTACTGGTTTGGTCCGTTTGTCACCCGCAAAGGTTTGGAAAACGAGCTGAGTTCCTTCCTTGACGACGTCAAGTCTGAGCAACCCCAGTCGATCAGCCACTCCCTGCTGCGGACCCGTCGCTCCGAGCCCCTCACCATCACCGCTGAGGGCTGATCAAGCGGCTGATAGCGTCCTTCCTGCAATGGATCGCAGGGACATGACGATCAGCGCGTGGCGTCAGCAACTGCAGAGCGGTGAGATTTCCTCCCGTGAGCTCGTTGATCAACACCTCAAGCGGCTCGAAAACTCTGAGCCGTCTCTCAATGCTTTTGTTGAGGTGACGAGCGAAAAAGCCCGTGCTGATGCATCCAGCATCGATGAAGCACGGGCCGCTGGAGAGACCCTCGGCCCTCTGGCTGGATTGCCACTGGCCGTTAAAGACAACCTCTGCACCAAAGGTGTTCGCACCACCTGCTCCAGCCGCATGCTGGAACAGTTTGTGCCTCCCTACGAATCAACAGTGACCGAAAGGCTTTGGCAAGCCGGAGGTGTGCTGGTGGGTAAGACGAATCTGGATGAGTTCGCTATGGGCGGCTCCACGGAAACCTCGGCCTTTGGTGCGACTCAAAACCCTTGGAACACAGCCCATGTACCGGGCGGAAGCTCCGGTGGCAGTGCTGCGGCCGTCGCTTCAGGGAGTTGCGTTGCTTCTCTGGGGTCCGATACCGGAGGCTCCATCCGTCAGCCTGCGTCGTTTTGTGGCGTTGTGGGTCTTAAACCCACCTACGGCCGCGTCAGTCGTTGGGGTCTGGTGGCTTTTGCCAGTTCCTTGGATCAGGTGGGTCCCTTTGCAGGAAGTGTGGCTGATGTGGCCGAACTGCTTCAGGTGATCGCAGGGCCCGACCCTCGTGATTCCACTTGCCTTGATGCGGCTGTGCCGGACTTCAGTGCCGGCCTAAACAAGCCCATCAAGGGTCTCAAGGTTGGTGTGATCAAGGAGTGCTTCGATGCCGAAGGCCTCGATGCTGAGGTCAAGGCTTCGGTGCAGGCCTCTGCTGCTCAGCTGGAGGCTCTTGGCGCTGAGCTGGTGGAGGTGAGCTGCCCCCGTTTCAACGACGGCATCGCCACCTATTACGTGATTGCGCCGTCGGAGGCCTCTGCCAATTTGGCCCGTTACGACGGGGTCAAATACGGCTTTCGTGCGGACGACGCCGAGAGCCTTGCCGCGATGACAGCACGAAGCCGTGCTGAGGGGTTTGGTGCGGAGGTTCAGCGGCGGATCTTGATTGGCACCTATGCCCTTTCCGCCGGATACGTCGACGCTTATTACAAAAAGGCCCAGCAGGTGCGCACCCTGATCCGGCGTGACTTTGATGCTGCGTTCCAGAGTGTTGATGTGCTGCTCACTCCAACCGCACCGTCCACCGCGTTCAAGGCTGGCGCCCATGCCGATGACCCTCTGGCGATGTACCTCGCTGACCTGCTGACGATCCCGGTGAACCTGGCCGGGTTGCCTGCCATCAGTGTTCCCTGCGGATTCAGTGCGGCGGGTTTGCCGATTGGGATGCAGCTGATCGGCAATGTCTTGGACGAACCGCGTCTGCTCCAGGTGGCGCACCAGTACGAGCAGGCTGCGCAGGTGTTCGCTTCACGCCCTGAAGCCGCTCTGGTTCCCTGAGCTCCGCCACATGTGGGGTGTTTCGTTCCCAGTGAACGCTGGATCTTGCGTTGGGTCCTAATCTGACCCTATGGCATTCGTCCCTCTCCACAACCACAGCGATTACAGCCTTCTCGACGGGGCGTCGCAGTTGCCGGCCATGGTGGAGCGGGCGAAGCAACTAGGCATGCCAGCGATCGCCCTGACCGATCACGGCGTGATGTACGGCGCCATCGAGCTTCTGAAGCTTTGTCAGGGCACCGATCTCAAGCCGATCATCGGCAATGAGATGTACGTGATCAACGGGTCCATTGATGATCCGCAACCCAAGAAAGAGAAGCGGTACCACCTGGTGGTGCTTGCCAAAAACGCCACGGGCTACCGCAACCTGGTCAAGCTCACCAGCATCAGCCATCTGCGGGGGATGCGGGGACGCGGCATTTTTTCCCGTGCCTGCATCGACAAGGAGCTGCTGAAGCAACACAGCGAGGGGCTGATCATTGCCACGGCCTGCCTTGGTGGCGAGATTGCCCAGGCGATTTTGCGTGGTCGTCCTGATGTGGCACGCAAGGTGGCGGCCTGGTACCAGGAGGTTTTTGGCGATGACTACTACCTCGAGATCCAGGACCATGGATCTCCGGAAGATCGGATCGTCAACGTCGAGATCGTCAAAATCGCCAAGGAACTCGGCATCCAGATTGTTGCCACCAACGATGCCCATTACCTGAGCAAGCAGGACGTCGAAGCCCACGACGCTCTTCTCTGTGTGCTCACCGGCAAGTTGATCACCGATGAGAAGCGACTGCGCTACACGGGAACCGAATACATCAAGACCGAAGAGGAGATGGGGTGTCTCTTCGGTGACCATCTGGAGCCTGAGGTGGTCCAGGAGGCGATTGCCAACACCGTCAAAGTGGCCGACAAGGTGGAGCCCTACGACATCCTCGGGCGCTACCAAATGCCCCGCTTCCCGATTCCCGAAGGGCATACCCCTGTCAGCTACCTGAGGGAGGTGACGGAGCAAGGTCTGCGGGATCGCCTCGAGCTCGGTGTCGATGCTCCTCTGCCCGACGACTACGCCGAGCGCATGAGCCACGAGCTCAAGATCATGGAGCAGATGGGATTCCCCACCTACTTCCTGGTGGTCTGGGATTACATCCGCTTTGCCCGGGAACAGAGCATTCCTGTAGGCCCTGGCCGGGGCTCTGCTGCAGGCTCGCTTGTCGCCTACTGCCTTGGGATCACCAACATCGATCCGATCACCAACTGCCTCCTGTTCGAGCGTTTCCTCAACCCGGAACGCAAGTCGATGCCTGATATCGACACCGACTTCTGCATTGAACGCCGTGGTGAGGTGATCGACTACGTCACCGAGCGCTACGGCGAAGACAAGGTGGCCCAGATCATCACCTTCAACCGGATGACCTCCAAGGCGGTTCTGAAGGATGTGGCCCGGGTGCTTGATATTCCCTATGGCGATGCCGACCGTCTGGCGAAACTGATCCCGGTGGTTCGCGGCAAGCCCGCCAAGCTCAAGGCGATGATCGGTGAGGAATCACCCAATCCCGAGTTCCGCGAGAAGTACGAGTCGGATCCAACGGTCAAGCGTTGGGTGGACATGGCGATGCGGATTGAGGGCACCAATAAAACCTTTGGTGTGCATGCAGCCGGGGTGGTCATTGCCGCTGACCCTCTGGATGAGCTTGTGCCGTTGCAGCGCAACAACGATGGTCAGGTCATCACGCAGTACTTCATGGAAGACGTGGAATCCATGGGTCTGTTGAAGATGGATTTCCTGGGGTTGAAGAACCTCACGATGATTGAAAAGACGCTTGAGCTGGTGGAGGTCAGCAGTGGAACCCGCGTCGATCCCGACAAGCTCCCTCCGGAGGATGAAGAGACCTTCGCTCTTCTCGCTCGCGGTGACCTTGAGGGGATCTTCCAGCTGGAATCCAGTGGCATGCGGCAGATCGTGCGCGATCTCAAGCCGTCTTCTCTCGAAGACATTTCCTCAATCCTCGCTCTCTACAGACCGGGCCCCCTCGATGCTGGATTGATTCCCAAATTCATCAACCGCAAGCACGGGCGGGAGGCGATTGATTTCGCCCACGCGATCTTGGAGCCGATCCTGTCGGAGACCTACGGGATCATGGTGTATCAGGAGCAGATCATGCGTATCGCTCAGGATCTGGCTGGTTATTCCCTGGGTCAGGCCGATCTGCTGAGACGAGCGATGGGCAAGAAAAAAGTTTCAGAGATGCAGAAACATCGCGGCATCTTCGTCAAAGGAGCTGGAGAGCGTGGCGTTGATGAAAAGGTCGCCGACGAACTGTTCGATCAGATGGTTCTCTTCGCTGAATATTGCTTCAACAAGAGCCATTCCACGGCCTACGGCGCCGTCACTTATCAGACGGCCTATCTGAAGGCGCACTATCCGGTGGCCTATATGGCGGCCCTGCTCACGGTGAATGCCGGAGCTGCAGACAAGGTGCAGCGCTACATCTCCAATTGCAATGCAATGGGGATTGAGGTGATGCCTCCGGATGTGAATGCCTCCCTGACCGATTTCACCCCCAACGGAGATCGAATCCTGTTCGGACTCTCCGCTGTTCGCAACCTTGGTGACGGAGCGATTCGGCAGTTGATAGCCGCCCGCGATAGCGATGGGCCCTTTCACTCCCTGGCCGATCTGTGTGATCGGATCCCGTCTTCGGTGCTCAATCGTCGTGGCCTGGAATCGTTGATTCACTGCGGCGCCCTGGATGCCATGGATCCGCAGGCCAATCGTGCCCAGCTGATGGCCGATCTGGATCTGCTGCTCGACTGGGCCTCCTCACGGGCCAAGGACCGTGACAGCGGTCAGGGCAATCTCTTCGATTTGATGGCCCCTGCATCCGATGACGCTGGCCCGGCTGATCTCAGCCATGCCCCCAAAGCTGCTCCGGTGCCGGATTACCCCCCGACAGAAAAGCTGCGCCTTGAAAAAGATTTGGTGGGCTTCTACTTGTCAGATCACCCCCTTAAACAGCTCACGCCCTCCTCGAAACTGCTGGCGCCCATCGGCCTGGGATCCCTTGAGGAGCAGCCGGATAAAACAAAGGTGAGTGCCATTGCGATGGTGGCGGAGATGCGCCAGGTCACCACCCGTAAGGGCGACCGCATGGCAATTCTTCAGCTCGAGGATCTCACCGGAAGCTGCGAAGCCGTTGTTTTCCCTAAGAGTTACGCCCGCCTCGCGGATCATCTGATGGCCGAAGCCCGCTTGCTGGTATGGGCTGGGGTGGATCGGCGTGACGAGCGCGTGCAGCTGATCATTGACGACTGCCGCGCCGTTGATGAGCTCAATCTGCTTCTGGTTCAGCTCCCTTCTGATCAGGCCAGTGATATCGCCATTCAGCACAAGTTGCGGGAATGCCTGAACCAACATCGTCCCGAACGCGATGAGTTGGGCGTCAAAGTGCCTGTGGTAGCCGAGGTGCGTCATGGCGAGACCGTTCGCTACGTGCGACTTGGCCCTCAGTTCTGCGTTAAAAACGTCGATGCAGCGATCGAATCGTTGCGCAACCAAGCCTTTGAAGCCCGTAGCAGCGAGCGTCTGGTTCTCACTTGATGCTGTAGCTCATCAGAACAGCACTGTTCAGGGCTCTGATTCCCTCTGCTGTTGCTTCTGGGCCCGGATCGACTCACGCATCCGCTGAAGATTGGGCTTGAAGTTCTCAAAGCCCAAAAGGGAACCGGGTTCGGGATCCCAGCTGGCTGTCAACACACCAACGCTGAGACCCACCAGCCCAAGGAGGAAAAACAAACCGGAGCCCGCGAGTGTGAGCCCCGGAGCGATATCGGCGATGCCACGGGTGACGACGACGTAGCTGCCAACAAAAACTCCCATCCCAGCCAGAGACGGGAGTCCTGTGAACACAGCGACACGACGCGCCATTCGATCGGCCACATACCGAGGGATGGCTTCCTGTCTGGGAGCCCCAGAGGCAGGCTTGCTTCCCTTCCCAGACCCTTTGGGCTCGAAGGGAAGGGCATTGCGTTGCTCAGCCATGGGGCAGTTCGATTAGCCGCGGATGCCCAGTTTGGCGATCGTATCGGCGTAGCGTTGCTCGCTCTTGCTGCGCATGTAGCTCAGCAGACGCTTGCGACGGCCAATCATCTTGAGCAGCCCCTGACGCGAGGAGAAGTCGTGGATGTTGTTCTGCAGGTGGCTGCTGAGACGGTTGATCCGCTCACTCAGCATGGCCACCTGGACCTCGGCCGAACCGGTGTCGGTGCCGTGGGTCTGGTGGGTGTTGATCAGCTGCTGCTTCTCGGTGGTATCAAGCGACATGCGCGGGGGGCGGCCCTGTCAGTGCAAACAACTAGCTTACCTTTGCGAGGGACGGATCAGGCCGATTCGCGACTTAGCCATTGGAGGCAGACCCGCAGCCAAGCGTCCTGGTCGCCTCCGGCAGGCGGGGGGCCATCTGCACCCTCGGCGATGGCACGGATGGCGCGACGGATTTCGAGATCGTCGTAACCCAGCATTGCCAGGGTTGCTTCGACGTCGGCCCCACTCTCTGGCATCTGCTCTGAGCTGATTCCTTCAGCCAGGGAGGGAGCTGGATCAACGCCCGCGAATGCCGCGATGGAGGCCCTGAGTTCCACTGCAAGGCGCTCTGCTGTGCGTTTGCCGATGCCCTGCGCCTTGCAAAGTCGGCGCAGATCTCCGCTGCTGATCGCTTCCACGAGTTCTTGTGGCCTGCACTCCTGCATGAGGGCCAGACCGGCCTGGGGACCAACACCGCTGACGCTGATCAGCAGCCTGAACAGATCCCGCTCCTGACGGAGAGGAAAGCCATAGAGGCTGCTGCCGTCCTCCCGCTGCACCTGATGAATCCACAGGTTCAGATCGCAGTCAGCAGAAAGGCTCTGCTGATGTCGCTCCGTCAGATGCACTTCATACCCGACACCACCGCAAAGCAACAGAACGCCGCTACGGTTGCCTTGAGTCCAGCACTCCATCGGTCGTCCTTGCAGCCAGCCGATCATGGGGAGAGGTTCCAACCGCGTCATGTTGCCGCAGCTGTCATTGCCTGTGTCTTGTTTGAAGCGTGTCTTGCAAAGGTTTCTTCAGGCGCTGTGCGTTTTGTCGATCGTGGTTTCCCTCACGGCCTGCAGTGGATCCCAACCGCCACGCTCTCTATTGAATGAAGCGCTGGCCCTGCAGATTCAGCTCACCCAGACGGCTATCGCCAGCTCCCTGGACCTCACCCCGATGCCCATCGCCCCCAGCGTTAGTCGTGTGCGGGTCGAAGACCAGGAAAGCTTCGCCCTGGGCGATGAGCAGGGCTTGAGGGTTTCGGGCCGGTTCGATTGGCAGCTGCCCGGTGACCGCGTTCAGGTGGACAGCCCGTTTGAGCTGTTTCTGCAACGGGGCTCCCACGGGCAAAGCTGGCGCCTGGTCCGTCCCAAGGGTGGAACGGATGACCGTCAGGCCTGGCTCACCTATCCCTTGGGATTGGACAAGGCCTGAGGTCTACTTCGAGTCGAGCTAACTCCGGGCCGACAGGCTGATCAGGGTGGCGGACAGCACAAGCATTCCCCCACCCACCTGCCATGTATTCACCGATTCAGCAAACCAGAGCCAGCCCCAGCCAGCGGCGAAGACCACTTGCACGTAGTTGATCGACGTCGCTTGGGCGGCGGGCAGACAGCGCAGGCCTTCGGTGACCCAGATCTGGCCAAGCTGAGTCATCACGCCGACTCCCAGGAGCCAGAACCACTCGATGCCGTTGGGCCACACCCCCTGATGCAGCACCCAGGGCAGGGTTAAGGGAACCGAGATCATCGGGAAGTACAGGATGATCACCAGCGGGTGTTCGGTTTCCGACAGCCGCCGCACACTGACATAGGCCAGGGCGGTCATCAGAGCGCCAGCAATGCCGATCAGGGCAGGGATGAGCTGAGCCGGCTGTGCTGTTCCCGTCAGCCACTGCGGTTGCACTACCAGTGTGACGCCGATCCAGCCCAGCAGAACCGCTCCACTGATGCGTCGTCGGAGCGGTTCGCCAAGCAGCAGCAGCGCCGCTAGGGCCGTGAATGTGGGGTAGGTGTACTGCAGCACCGTTGCCGAGGCGAGTGGCAGCTGATCAATCGCCTCGAAGAAACACAGCAGGGCCAGGCTGCCCAGGAGCCCACGGGCCACCAACAGCACGCGTCGATGGCCCCAGGGAGAAACCCCGGCGAGGCGTAGCCCAACTCCGGTCAGAACGATGCTGATCAGCGCTCGGCTCAGCACGATTTCCACCACTGGCAGACGACTGTTCAGCTGCTTGACGCAGACCGTCATCAGACTGAAGGCCAGAGAGCTGAGAATGAGTGGCTTGCAAACGAGGAAACTCGCCCACCAACTCTCTATTGATGCTCTGAGCTGTACAAACTCCTTCAACTTTTGTTGGTCGGACTTCAGGACACTGCCCTCTCATTCTCGTTGCTTTCCAGCTAATTCTATTGTGGGGGAAATTGTTTTCGTTTTTTGTGATGTTTTCACCTAGTATTTGTATTTACTCGCACGCGAGTGCGAGTTGGTCCAGGTGCATTTTGTTTGTGAATTCTTGATGCTTGCTGGACCGCCTCTGCTGAGTTCACTCGGAGGAAATATCCGTGTAATCGTTTGTAAATTCATTTCTCATGCTAACATGCACAAATTTAATTGATATCATCAGCTATAATTTCATATATGCAAAATTGAAATGGCCAATAAAATATTAATATTAGGTGTAGGTGCTCAGAAATGCGGAACTACTTGGCTCCACGATCAATTATCGATGAATGATAATATTGATATGGGATTTACGAAAGAATATCACATTTTTGATGCTATAGAGCCCAGTCGAGGAAAAAAAATGGAAGATGGCTCTTTGAGGAATGGATTGAGAGAAAAGAGATTTCGTTCTTTAGCCAGGCTTCACGCTAATGGAAAGCTTGGCATTAATCAAGGACCTAGTCGTAAAAAGAGGAAATTTGCTGCACTAAAGCTATCATTTATTGACAATGTTGACACGTATTTTGACTACTTCGACTATCTTTATCTCAAGGATGAATGTGTTGAAGCGGTTGGTGATATTACGCCAAATTACGCAATTCTCAAGCCAGAAACTTTCAATCTAATAAGGGAAGGGGTTGGGAAAAGGGGGTTTGACATCAGGGTCTTTTTTCTTATGCGAGATCCTGTGGAGAGGATATGGTCTTCGGTTCGAATGAAAAAAAGGGCTTTGTGGGCTCAAAGGCAGAAAGAGCTTGACGAAATTCGATACTTCCAAAATCTTCTTGAAAAGGATTCGTCAGGAATTAAGCATAAAAAATCCAGCTATTCTTCCACTGTTGGCAACCTTGAGAAAGTTTTTGATGCTTCCGAAATCTACTTTGGCTTCTATGAAAGTCTTTTTAGCAAGGAAAGTTATTGTGGCATATTAAATTTTATGGGCATTCCTTTGAAAGATTTTCAATGCGATAGTGTTATTAATGCCTCGCCAAAGAATATCGATTTGCCTGTTGAGCTGGTTAGGCGTATGGTTGTCCGGCATTCAGATACTTATAGTTTTATTTTGAATAAATTTGGTGATAAAATGGAAAAGCTATGGCAGGGATATAATTATCTTTAGTCCTGCTTTGTGGATTAGGTGACTTGATTAATTGATTTGATGAAATTTTGTGTTCGTCGCTCTTCATTGCTGTTGCTTGACTCGTTGCGGTAGGTGGTTCTGGTGAGGGCCAATGGTGGCTTCGGGGGCAGATGATCACCTTTTCGATGCCTTCCATCAGAGCCCGACTGCCCCGCACCGATTCCCGGTTCCACCAGGCTTGTTCGTTCTGCGTTTCGGCCATGGGTGTTCTGATGACGGGGTGCACGGAACCCTGCGACTTCGCAGAATGAACTGATGGTGAATGCCCGCCTGCACCCAAGAACGATCGAGGCCGTCAAGGAACGGGCCGACATCGTTGATGTGGTGGGCGAGTACGTGGTGCTCAAGAAGAAGGGACGGGAATTCGTCGGGATCTGTCCGTTCCATGACGACAGCAAACCGTCGATGACGGTGTCTCCCGCAAAGCAGTTCTACTACTGCTTCTCATGCGGTGCCGGGGGCAACTCCATCAAGTTCCTGATGGAGTTTCAACGCCAGAGCTTCAGTGATGTTGTGCTGGATCTGGCGCGGCGTTACCAGCTCCCGATCGAGACGGTGGATGGTCCGCAGCAGGAGCGGCTGCGGCAGCAGCTTTCCCGTAGGGACAAGCTGCAACGGGCCTTGGCTCTGGCCGCCGGCTGGTTTCGCAGCCAGTTGCTGGCTCCCACGGGCGCAGAGGCCCTCAAATACCTCAGCGACGCCAGAGGTCTCAGCCCCGCCACCCAGGAGTCATTTCAGCTCGGCTATGCGCCGGATGAGTGGGATGGCCTTCTGAAGCATCTTCAACAGGTGGAGGGGCTGGCTCCCGAGCTCCTGGAAGCCGCTGGTCTGGTGGTGCCCCGCAAGGGCGGCAATGGCTTTTATGACCGCTTCCGCCATCGGGTCATGGTTCCGATCCATGACCGTCAGGGTCGGGTGATCGGCTTCGGGGGGCGCAGTCTTGATGGCAGCGAACCGAAGTACCTCAACTCTCCCGAGACCGAGGTGTTTGAGAAGGGAAAGCATCTGTTTGGCCTCGACAAAGCCTCCAATGCCATCCGCAAGGACGACAGGGCTGTGGTGGTGGAGGGCTACTTCGATGTGATTGCACTGCATGCCGCTGGCATTACCAACGCAGTGGCTTCCCTTGGCACGGCTCTGAGCAGTCAGCAGATCACCCAGTTGTGCCGCGTCAGCGACAGCAAGCGGATCGTTCTGAATTTTGATGCCGATGGCGCCGGTGTCCGTGCGGCCAATCGGGCTATTGGCGAGGTGGAGCAGCTGGCCATGCAGGGCCAGCTGGAGCTTCGGGTTCTGCACCTCCCGTCCGGCAAGGACCCTGATGAATACCTCAAACAGAACGGGGCCGGCGATTACCGCGCTCTGCTGGATCAGGCCCCCCTCTGGCTCGACTGGCAGATCGAGCAGGTTCTTGAGGCGAGAGACCTCAGCCGGGCTGACCAGTTTCAGCAGGCGGTGACGGCCCTGGTGGGGCTGCTGGGCAAACTGCCCCAGTCCGCTGTCCGCACCCATTACCTCCAACGGGTAGCGGAGCGGCTCAGTGGTGGGCAGGGACGGCTGGCGCTTCAGCTCGAGGACGATCTGCGCCAGCAGGTGAAGGGCCAGCGTTGGCATGGGCGCTCCAGCCGCCATGAGCAGCCGGGTGAATCCGGTCAGCGGGAGCGTTGCGAGGCAGACCTACTGCGTTTGTATCTGCATTGCCCTCGGCATCGGGCCACGATTCGCCAGGAACTGCGCACGCGGGAACTGGAGGATTTCGCCATCCCCCATCACCGCCATCTCTGGGCGGCCATTACGGATCTAGAGGAGACCAACCTGGGTGAGGGGCGGTTGGAGGCGATCAGCCGATGCGACGACGACGGCGAGGGTCTTGATGTCATGGATCTGCCACGCCTGCTCACCGATCAGCTGTTACTGGAGAGCAGTGCGCTGGTCTCCCGCCTGACGCCTCTCCTTGAGCCCGGCGAATTGCAGCTTGTTGCTTTGGCGGAGCCGTTGGAGCAGTTGCGGGGCATCGCTGCTTTGCTGGAGCGCCAGAAAAGCCTGAAGCGCTGCCGGCATCTGCTGGAGGCCTGGGGTGGTCAGCGCCTGCAGACCCTGGAGGCCTGTATCGCCGTACTGATTGATCAGGACTTCTCGTCAGACCAGAGCAACGTGGACATGGAGCTACGGATTCAGGCCTTGTTCGATGACCTCAACCGTGATGCGCTGCGTTACCAGGAGCTTTATTACACCGAGAGAAAGCACATCGGCCATCTGGATCAGCAGCGTTGCGCGAGCTACACCGTTGCGGTCGATTCCCCTGCTGCGGAGACCTCAGGGGATGCGGTTCCTCCCGCCGCCTGAGCCATGGGCCATGGTTCTTGGATTCGATGTGTGTTGAGGTTGCCCATGTTCTCGGCAAACTGCATCAAGACCTGTCCTTCGCGTTGAGATGTCTGAATTCTTCGAAGCGATCTGGCATGGCGATGGCGTCGGCGACGGCGGTGATCTCGAGGAAGCGCTGCAGGCCTACATCGCGGTGAAGCCGGAGGAGGGCGATTGGGTCGAAGCTTGCGCCGCCGAGGGAGCTGATCCGGTGATCGAGCGGTTCGCTTCGTTTGACGCCTACCTCGACAATGCCGATCCGCTTGAGCGCATCGCTGTCACCCCGCAGATGATCAGTGAAGCCCTCGCGTTGTTGCCGTCTTGATGTCTGATACGCAGCTTGATTTCGCGGCTCTCGCTCCGGTGAACCACCTCTGGCCGGCCTTCGTGGAGCGCTTGGGCTCTGACAAAGCGCAGCGGGCCGTGCGTCAGGCGTTGGATCTACAGGGCATGCGGGGACACCACGGCACGTTGCCGGTGTTGTTCACCGAAACCGGAGGATTGGCGCTGGCTAGCACCGATCTGGTGCGGGAGCAGACTGGCCTTAATGCCCATGGTGAGCGGATGGTGTTGCTGCTCAGCACACGTGAACAGGTCATTCAGTTGCTGCAGGAGGCCTGAGTGATGAACCCTCCTCCCTCTGAGCCACCCTCTGCCCCCCCATCTCCTGCCGATAGCGGTCTTTATCTGGTTCCTTACTGGGTGCGTGGCGGTCGCCTCTGGGGCGTGATTGTGTTTGTTCTCGTGCTGGGTGGTCTCGTGGTGCCCATGCTGCTGTCGGCGGTGCGGCGCCAGGCCAGTTCACGCGGCTTCGGTCGTGGTGTCGCGACATCCCTTTGCAGTCTTGCTCACACCTCCACAGGCCTGAGTCATGACGACGCCATGGCCCAGCTGGAAGAGATTCGAACCAGTTTTGTGCGCACGCGGGCGGTCGACGCTGAAGCTTTCCTCGACGGTGTGGATCAGGTGGCGATCAGCCTCCCTGCCTGCCGTTTTCTGGGTGAGCCGTGATCGATGGGCTCAGGCCCTCACCACGGGTAGATCCTCCAGACGGGTGGTGGCGGCGCGGCTGAGTTGCTCCCGTCGCATCAACCAGCTCGGCTGCAGTCCGCAGCCTGCCCATTGCAGGGTTCCACGCCCGTAACGCCGATTGATCTGGTCGATGGTCTGCATCAGGCATTCCCGTTTCTGCTGCTGCTCTTCACTCATCGGGACCATCAGATGGGTCTGGAGGATCTCATGGCTCTGCAGGTGCTGCATCAGCACGCCGGCCTTGGCCAGTTGACGGTGGGGGCGAAAGATTCGTGCCACCAAGGGCCGTGCTGCTTGCAGCAGCACGGCCGTGTCATTGCTCGGTAGATCCAGTTGCGTGCTGGCCGCTTGGCTGTAAAAGCCGGGAGCGAACGGGCTTGTGCGGGTGTAGATGGTGAGGGCTGCCGCCCGCTGCCGTTGCTTGCGCAATTTCTCGGCGGCGCGCACCACATAGGTCGTGATCGCCTGGTGCAGCTCAACCTCGCTGGTGATGGGTCGGCTGAAACTGCGGCTCACGCAGGTTTCCTGCTTCGGTGCCGGTGCAAGCTCCAGCGGTAGGCAGGCATGGCCGCGCAGTTCGCGTTGCAGACGCAGACCCACCACGCCGCATTTGGCGCGTAGCTCACCGCTCGGCATGTCCCGCAGGCGTCGTGCGTTGCTGATGCCCCGCAGTCGACACCAATGGGCCAATTGACGACCGATCCCCCAGACATCCTCGATCGCAATCGTTTCCAGCCAGTGATCAGGGTTATCGCACTGGCCGAGGTCGAACGTCCCGGCACGGTTCGGGGTCTGTTTGGCCAGGCGATTGGCCAGCTTGGCCTGTCCTTTGCTGGCCCCCAGGCCGATGGCGATTGGGATGCCGAGGTTCTGTCGGGCCCGTGCCCGCAGCTGCCGGGCCCAACCTTGTAGATCACCATTGCTGGGACGACGAATCCGACCGAAGGCTTCGTCGATCGAATACACCTCCAGCTCTTCACAGTGGGCCTCCAGCAGGCTCATCATCCGCTGGCTCATATCGGCATAAAGGGCGTAGTTCGAACTGCGCACCACCACGTTGTGCCGTTCAAGCTCTCGACGCGCCTTGAAGTACGGCGTCCCCATGCGGATCCCCAGGGCACGGGCTTCGGCGCTGCGCGCCACGATGCAGCCGTCGTTGTTGGACAGCACCACCACGGGCTGGCCGATCAGGGCCGGGTCCAGGCTCTGCTCGCAGGAGGCATAGAAATTGTTTCCATCGATCAGGGCCGTGGCCTGAGACATGGCGATGTCGCCTCAGAGCGGATGGATTACATGAATGGCGACGCCCCAGATCTGAACCTCGCCGCAGCGGTGAAGCTCCAGCGGGGGGTAGTCCGGATGGGCGGCTTCCAGGCGCAACCTGCCGCGATGGCGCACCAGGCGCTTGAGGGTGAAGGCACCGTCAAGCACAGCCACGACCACCTTCCCCGGTCGCGGTTCGAGGCTGCGATCGACCACCAGGAGATCACCGTCGTGGATGCCGGCGTCGGTCATGGAGTTGCCGCTGACATGCAGGAAAAAGGTGCTGGTGGGATGCCGGATGAGTTGTTCATTGAGGTCGATCCCCACATCGACGTAGTCATCGGCGGGGGATGGGAACCCAGCGGCAACGCATTCATTGGCTAGGGGCAGGGTGAGCGGGGTTCGCCTTGGTTGCAGGGGCAGCGGACTGTGTTGGAGCTCCACGGCAACAGCAACAGTTGGCTAAATGGTACATATGTACTGATTGCTATGGGGAGGGTCCGGTGAGGATGGTGGTCTTCGGGTTCTGGTATTGGCTGACTCTCCTTATCTCGTGGCCATGGCGTTGATCGATCAGCAGGGGCAGCGGGCGTTGCCTCTGGGGGGACGGTCTCAGAAAGAGGTGGCTCCGCAGGGTGAGGCTCCGGAAGCGTTGGGCCATGTCTTGGTGCTGGAGCTGCTGCTGCGGGTCTTCCAGCGCAGCGATCAGGGTTCTCTGCAGCGTGCTGCTGGAGCAGACAGTCTGCTGCTGGTGGAGCTGCCGATGGAGCGGCTGCCGGAGGATGTGCCCAGGCTTAAGGCGGCCTGGCTGAACACGGGTGATACGGCTGCATTCAAAGCGGCGCTACAGACCTTTTCGCCCCGGGCCTGGACCGTATCGATCGAGAAATTCAAGCCGGTGGCTCTGCAGCCGTTGTGGTGAGGGGCGGTTGAGCCCAGATGTTCACGGCCACGGAGTAGCGCTCGCCTTCGAATGGGTTGATGCGATGCAGGATTCCGGGTGAGAAGAGCACCAAACGGTTCACCACAGGCGGGATCGAGATCACAGACCGGAACGTTGGCAGGGCACCCTGATAGCCGTTGCTGATCGGGGGGTTGTCGGCGACCAGAAGTTCACCTCCGGCACAGCTCACGTGGGGATAGAACACTGTGGACAGCAACGGCAGTACATAGCGGCCGCTGTATTGGCCTTCCAGTTCGTCCTTGTCGATGTGCCAATCGAGGTCGTTGTTGGTATTGCACCACCACTCGATCCCGGCCCGCTGGGGTGCGAACGGTGTTGCTAGGGGGAGAAGAACCTCGTCGAGATAGCGATCGACGATGGCTTGCTGGGCGGGCGCGTGGATGGTGCGGGGGGGACCGCTCTTGGGTCGCCAGCTGAACTGAGCATCGCCGGAATGCTGCTCCCTGAGCCGGCCATGAATGTCGCAAAGATCCCGCAGGTGTTGCAGCTCCTCGGGCTGCAGCAGGTTGTCGACCACGTGCAGCATGGTTAGGCGTGTTGCGAGGCTTGCTTTTGCAGGCGCATCAGGTACTGGAACGCTTTGCTGTCTGTATCCCTGGCAATTTTTTTGAGTCCAAAACTGTGATCGCTTTGGAGCAACTGATCGATATTTTTGCAGGACACTTTTTTGCCCTTTGGTACTTGGATCAAAGGAGGTTGAAAGTTGACTTTTGGGCCCTCTAAAAGATGAAGAATGGTGGGTATAGCGATTTCAGTCACGGGCCAGTGGCGTTTGGGCCGTCTCTTGAAGTAGTTGTTGTTGAAATAGTTGTTAAAGAGCACCCCGAAAGTTTTGAAGGTCGACCAGGGCATGTAGGTACCACAAACCCGGCCAATCCGAAGCATTGATGGGTCGTCGTCCAACATTTCCCTGACGAATTTTTTGAGGTGAGGATCAGATTTAGCTTTTAATCTCCATCTCCACTTGGTCTTTCTGTCAATCCGGAATGGCTTGTTACCGCAGCCGATACGGTGGTTGGAAAGTTGATTCTTCGCCTGGCTTGACACGAGCAGGTCCGTATCGGTGTGAATGAGGACCTTGTCGTGACTGTGGTGGTCGGAGAGGACGGTCTTGATTAGTTCACACAGGGCATAAACGGTGCACGGCCGCCAGGTGGGCTGCCTTTGTTTTGTGAAGTGGATGCTGTGACCCTCCCGTTCGGCGAGGGCGGTGAGGTCGGATTGGAGGTCTGGATGACTCTCCAAAGAAACGTGGAAGTAATGACGCAACTCAAAGGGTGCAAGAAACACCCTGTAGTTCTCCAGTTGTTGGGCAATGTGATCAATTGACTGGCCATGGATCGGGGAGAGCAGAGCCAGACGCATGGTGGAGAGAGAAAGAGCTGCAGCGACAGCAAAATCTTAGGCGCGGTGATAGGGGCTGCCTTGAACAATCGTCTGGGCCCGGAACAGTTGTTCCACAAGCATCAGCCGCGCTAGTTCGTGGGGGAACGTCATCGGAGAGAGGCTCAAGCGCCAGTGGGCCTGTGCCTTGAGCTCAGGGGTCAGACCATCGGCTCCACCAATCACAAAGACGAGCCGCTCGTAACCGAACTGTTCGAGTCGTCGCGCAAAGGGAACTGACGCCAGGGTCTCGCCCTGCTCCATGAGAGCGATCAGGGTTTCGTCTGGCCTTAGGGCCGCTCGGATCGCATCGGCCTCTTTGTCCGGGGTGCTGTCCCGAAGCTCGTTGATGGTCAATCCCGGCAGGCGTTTGAGGTAAAGCTCAATGCCCTCCTGAATCCAACCGCGACGCACTTTGCCCACCGCAAGAATCCGGCAACGAGCCGGGTTCAAACGTCATCTCCTTCGTCCTCGAGAAGCAGCTGACCGAAGGCCACATAGAGGCTCTCCTCTTCGCTTCCCGGGTCAACCTTCGGCCGTTTTGGTTTGGTGTTTTTTCCCGGTCCAGCCTGGCTGCGCGTCGGGGCGGCCAGGCCTGGAACCTCGTTGCTGCTGTTCAAGGACGAAGACTGCCCCGACGGCTTGCGTTGGGCTTCCAACTGTTTGAGGCGGGCCATGAGGTGCTCAGGAACCGTGCCGTCCTGGCTGGCCTTCATCAGTTCCCGGAAAAGTTCCTCGGGATCCTTTTCCGTTTCGACGCGGTGGCGCGCCTGGCGTGCTTTGGCTGCCGCCGGGGGCTTGGGTTCTGGTAAACGTTCGGGGAGCTGGCGCCCCAACTCACGCAGGCGCTCCAGACTGCGGGGATCAAAGCTCATGGTTTAAGCGCAACCGAGACTTTCGCGGGTGCTTCGGCCAGTGACTGAATTAACGCCGTCGGCCACTGCACAAAGGCTTTTGAGTTGGTCACCGCGCATGGGGACATCGGTGAAGTCAGCTCCTGTGATCACCACATCCTTGAAGCGAGTGTTGAAGGCGAAGGAACCTTCCAGTACGGCATCCGAGAGGTTGGTTCCCGTCATCACGGCGGAATCCAGCGTGGCTTCGCGCAGATCGGTGCCGCTGAGGTCGGCGTCCTGCAGCTTCGCGCCGTACAGGCTTGCCCCGCGTAGATCCGATCCAGAGAGATTGGCTTCGCGCAGGTTGCTGAGGTTGAAGGTGGCCCCACGCAGATCTTTGTCGGAGTAATCGGCACCGATCAAGACCTGTTTGGCGACATCCATGGCCGCATGGGCTGGAGCGACCACCAGCCACTGAGCGGTTAAGACCAAAAAAGAGACCAGAAGGGCCGCGAAGCGTCTGCGCATGAGCGGAACAATCACCGCTGAACCCTAGAACCGTTCCTGGGGGGAATGGTTTGAACAAGAAAGTGATGGTTCATGCCGGTGGAGTCTCAATGCAGCGGTCGCTGGGCGGAACAGCAGGCCTTGCAACAGCTTGAAGCGAAGGGATGGCGGTTGCTCGATCGCAACTGGCGCTGCCGCTGGGGTGAACTGGATCTGGTGCTGGAGAAGCAGCAACAGCTGTTGGTGGTGGAGGTAAAAGGGCGTCGCATCGGCCATTGGGACCGCCGCGGCCTGGATGCGTTTCATTCCTCCAAAAGGCGCCGCATGGCGCGTGCGATCAGTTGCTGGAGAGCTGCGCATCCAACCTGCGCCGAGAAGCTGCTCAGGATCAAGCTGGCCCTTGTGCCGTTGATGCCCTCCCAAGAAACGATTTGCTGGATGGATGTGGAGCGGCTGTGCTGATGCACAGTTGATCCATGGGTTTCTCCGGACATCACGCCCGCAAGCGCTTCGGCCAGCACTGGTTGCGAGACGACTCCGTTCTGCAGCGGATTGTTGAGGCTGCCGATCTTCAGCCGAACGATCGTGTGCTGGAGGTGGGGCCTGGTCGGGGGGCTTTAACCGAGCGTCTGCTGGCTGCGGATGTGGGGGCAGTGCATGCGATCGAGCTTGATCGCGATCTGGTGGCCGGTCTGCAGGATCGTTTCGCTGATCACCCTGGGTTCAGCCTCCATCAGGGGGATGTTCTCGAAGCGCCCCTCGAATTGAGTGACGGTCACATCGCCGACAAAGTGGTGGCCAACATCCCTTACAACATCACAGGGCCTCTGCTTGAGCGGTTGGTGGGGCGGTTGGATCGCCCTGTGGATCCGCCGTACCAACGGCTTGTGTTGCTGGTGCAGAAGGAAGTGGCGGAGCGGATCCGTGCCCGTCCAGGCCACAGCAGTTTTAGCGCCCTAAGTGTGCGAATGCAGTTGCTTGCCCGCTGTGGTTCGGTGTGTCCAGTGCCGCCGCGCTGTTTTCAGCCCCCTCCGAAGGTGCAGTCGGAAGTGATCTGCCTGGAGCCTTTGCCGCCGTCCGAGCGGGTGGAGCCGGCCTTGGCTGCTCAGGTGGAATCCCTGCTAAAGCAGGCATTTCTGGCGCGGCGCAAGATGCTGCGCAACACCCTGGCGGGCGTGGCCGATCCCGACCGCTTGCAGGCTTTGGCTGCCTCCGCTGGCTTCAGCCTTCAGCAGCGCCCCCAGGAACTAGCTCCGGACATCTGGGTTGCCCTGGCCAGGGGTTTGAATCGGGGCGACTGAACGACCACCATGATTACGGTGACGGCCCCGGCCAAAGTCAATCTGCACCTGGAGGTCCTGGGGCTGCGGTCGGACGGTTTCCATGAGCTGGCCATGGTGATGCAGAGCATCGAATTGGCGGATCGTCTCAGCTTTGAGAACACCGCCGATGCGCGGGTCAGCCTCAGTTGCGATGACGCCAGCCTCAGTGTTGGCGACGACAACCTGATCCTCCGTGCGGCTCACCTGCTGCGGGATCGTTCCGGCTTCAGTGAATTGGGGGCGTCGATTCATCTGCAGAAACGCATCCCCATTGGTGCTGGCCTAGCTGGAGGTTCCAGCGACGGCGCTGCGGCGCTGGTGGGTCTGAATGCCCTTTGGGGATTGGGCCATAGCCCCGCTGATTTGGAGCGGATGGCGGCTGAGCTCGGCTCTGATATGCCCTTCTGTGTCGCCGGAGGGTGTCAGCTCTGTTTCGGCCGAGGGGAGCAGCTGGAGGCGGTGCCGCCGACCAACGAACCCCTTGCAGTGTTGTTGGTCAAAGACCCCATGGCGAGTGTTTCAACGCCATGGGCCTACAAACGCTGCCGCGAGCTGAACCAATCCCGCTACCTCGCTGATGAGGCTGCGTTTGAACGACGCCGGCAGGCCCTCCGTCAGGACGATTGGCTGAACCCCTTGCGCAGCGATCGTCCACCGTCTTTGCGCAACGATCTGCAGGAGGTGGTGGCGCCCGAAACAGCTGCTGTGCGCTCGGCGCTTCAACTGTTGAAGAGCGTTCCCCACAGCCTGGCGGTGGCGATGAGCGGATCAGGTCCCAGTTGCTTTGCGCTGTTCCGTGATCTGGAGTCATGTCAACAGGTCCAGGGCGATCTCGCTCCCCAGCTGGAACGTGCCGGATTAAGGGCGTGGTCTTGCGCCTTTCGCCGCGATGGCGTGAGGATCGAGTCATGACTGATGCCAAGACCACAGAGAGCCCCGAGCCACGGGATCCCCGCAAAGGTCCGCTGAGTTTTCTTTCTGGGGCGCTCACAGCTGGATTCTTGGCTTGGCTTGCCCTGGGCTGGAGCCGGCGGATGGTGGTGTATTTCGCTGTTCACCCACCTCACTACAGCTCGCCGATTGCCCAAAACATTGCCGTCACCCTGAAGACCTTGCTGGTGGGCTTGTCCTTTCTGGCCACGTTCAGCACCGGGTTTGTGGCTCTCGGTCTGACCCTTGTGTTTCTTCGCAGTCTCTTTACGGCTCGCGATCAGAACCCTGCCTAGCGTCCGCGCATTGCCAGGGTTTGGATGACGCCCCACGACCTCGGTCAGCTGGTGCTGCTGCTGTCTCCAGCCATGCTTCTCTCGGTTTTGTTGCTGTTCACCTTTGCTGCCGGCGGTTGACCCTGCGCTGACTGAGATAGCTTGGCGTCACCACCCGGATTGGCCGGGATCACAGGGACGCCGTGGCAGGAACACTTCTCTTCAACGCCCTCCGGGAAGCCATCGACGAGGAGATGGGCAGAGACCCCCACGTCTGTGTGATGGGTGAAGACGTCGGCCATTACGGCGGCAGTTACAAGGTCACCAAGGATCTGGCGGAGAAATACGGCGATCTCAGGGTGCTGGACACGCCGATTGCCGAGAACGGATTCACCGGTATGGCGGTGGGTGCGGCGATGACCGGTCTTCGCCCGATCGTTGAAGGGATGAACATGGGCTTCCTGCTCCTGGCTTTCAACCAGATTTCCAACAACATGGGGATGCTCCGCTACACCAGTGGCGGCAACTTCACCATCCCCACGGTGGTGCGCGGGCCTGGTGGCGTGGGTCGTCAGCTTGGGGCTGAGCACAGCCAACGGCTTGAGGCCTATTTCCATGCCGTGCCCGGCATCAAGATCGTTGCCTGTAGCACGCCCACCAATGCCAAAGGCCTGATGAAGGCCGCGATTCGGGACAACAATCCCGTGCTCTTCTTCGAGCATGTTCTGCTCTACAACCTCACCGAGGAGCTCCCCGAAGGCGACTACACCTGTGCCCTTGATCAGGCTGATCTGGTGCAAGAAGGTAAGGACGTCACGATCCTGACCTATTCCCGGATGCGTCACCACTGCCTCAAAGCGGTGGAGCAATTGGAAGCGGACGGCGTCAGCGTTGAGCTGATCGATCTGATCAGTCTCAAGCCCTTTGATATGGAGACGATTAGCCGCTCCATTCGCAAGACCCACAAGGTGATTGTGGTGGAGGAATGCATGAAGACCGGCGGCATCGGTGCCGAGCTGATCGCTTTGATCACCGAGCAGTGCTTCGACGATCTGGATGCCCGTCCGATGCGTCTGTCCAGTCAGGACATTCCAACCCCCTACAACGGATCCTTGGAAAATCTCACGATCATTCAGCCGCATCAGATTGTTGAGGCGGCTCAGGCGTTGGTCAACAAGGACATCTGACGTTGATGGCGCGTTTTCAGGGTTGGTTTGCCCTTGTTCTTGCCCTGGCGATCGCAGCCGGGATGTTTTTAGTTCGTACTCCGCTGGAACTGGGCCTCGATCTGCGGGGCGGCAGTCAGCTCACTGTTGAGGTGAAGCCGGCCGGAGAGATCACCCGTGTGGGCTCCGAGGAAATGGAAGCGGTGAAAGCCGTGCTCGATCGCCGGGTCAACGGTCTCGGTGTGGCCGAGTCGACTCTCCAGACGGTGGGTGAGTCGCAGCTGGTGTTGCAGCTCCCTGGCGAACAGGACCCCACTGCTGCTGCGAGGGTTCTCGGCGACACGGCTCTGCTCGAGTTTCGTGCTCAGAAGCCCGATACCGAAGCTGAATTCCGTGGCCTGAGGCAGCTCCGCTCCCAGGTGGAAGCCATTCTTAAGCTCCGTGAGGATCAGATCCGCCGCGGTGAAACGCCGGCCCCGCTGGATCTGGATCAGCTCAAGACAACCCAGAAGACTCTGGGGCTCGACGGCGAGGCCACCTCGGAGGAAGAGCAGCTTCGGGACTTGCTCGAGAAGGTCGACGCCGATTTGCTCACAATGCTTGAGCCGGCCGCACTGACGGGTAAGCAGCTTGTGACGGCCGGTCGTCAACCGCTACAGAACAACCCAAACAGCTGGGAAGTGACCCTCAACTTCGATGGGGAGGGCGCTGAGGCTTTCGCTGATCTCACCAAGTCGATTGCGGGCACCGACCGATTGCTGGCGATCATCTTGGATGATCAGCTGATCAGTGCCGCCAGTGTTGGTCCCCAGTTCAAGAGCGCTGGAATCTCAGGTGGTGCAGCCACCATCAGTGGCAATTTCAGTGCGGAAACGGCGCGCGAACTCGAGGTGAAGCTGCGGGGCGGCTCTTTGCCCCTTCCCGTTGAGGTGATCGAGGTCCGCACCATCGGCCCCACTTTGGGGGCTGAGAACATCCGCCGCAGCCTGGTGGCCGCCCTCTCGGG
>Ga0189289_10282_pt1 | contig 33308 bp, 23 predicted proteins | sample UW106minimetaG_FD_130313 | JGI IMG/M metagenome (GOLD analysis project Ga0189289, IMG submission 130313) | Marine microbial communities from the Costa Rica Dome - UW106 mini metaG | ecosystem: Environmental > Aquatic > Marine > Oceanic > Photic zone | place: Costa Rica: the Eastern Pacific...
CATAGGCAATGAAATAGTGAATAGACTTGTGCTGCAATAGTTCTCCAATTAAAGGGTAGTTGGCTTTACCTTTCATAAGAAGCGCAACAACAGAGGTATCTAACCAATCGGGATAAAGCTTCGCAATAGAGGCATAAGTGTAGAGTATAAAAAGTTGAATAACGAATACCCATTTACACCAGCTCGGCATGGAAATTTGTTTTAAAGATGGATTTCGTTTTACATCTACAGAAGCATAGCGATTAGCAGGTAAAAATACCATTAGATAGCTCAGAATAAATAAGAGGTAATAATGGTTATTGTAAGATGATTTCTGCATTAAATAAGTGGCTGTCCACATGGAAGCAAACATGAACATGCTAAAACGGTATTTATAACCAACCATTATGAGTAATCCAAAGATTCCCATGACGATATAATACACATACATCCAATCGCCAGGTAAGGGTTGAAGCCATTCAAATCCAATAAATGTAAAAGTAAATTCTGGTTCAATCAAAGTGCGTCGTACCCAACCCGTAAATACGGCACCAACAGATTCTAAAAAACATAACAGCCCGAAGATTATTCTGAAAACAATAAGACCTGAATTGTCAATATGTTTAAATAAGAAGTTAGTCATTAAGTGCTTCAATATAGTCGAGGGCTACAGTCCTATCGTTTTTAAGTTGAGCCTTAAGGGCATCGACACTGTCAAATTTTTGCTCACTTCTAAGTCGATTTAAAAACGCTATTCTAATGGTTTTGCCATACAAATCCTCATTAAAATCAAAAAAATGCACTTCTACAGATCTTGATTTGCCATCAACCGTCGGGTTAGTTCCAATATTCATCATTCCGTAAACAAGCTCGTTATTATATGTTGAGCTCACCACATAAACGCCATCCCTTGGAATTAATTTGTAAGTTTCTTTAATATGTATGTTTGCTGTTGGAAATGCGATTGTTCTTCCAAGGCCTTTTCCCTTAATTACTGTCCCAGAAATGAAGAAATTATAACCCAGATATGAATTAGCTAATTCAACATTTCCATCATGTAATGCAGTTCTTATTTTAGTGGAACTTACAGTAACATCTTTAATGTCTTGTGCAGAAATCTCTTCGACTTTAAAATTAAATTCAGAAGCAAAATGTTTTAAATCGGTAATATTGGCTGTTCTGTTTTTACCAAAATGATGATCGTATCCAATGACAATGTGTGACAGATTAAGCTCATCAACCAATACTGATTTAACATAATCTCTGGCAGATAAATTCGCAAACTCTTGTGTAAATTCTTTAACAATAACTTCTTCTATACCTTGGTTTTTTAGAAGCTCAACACGTTCTTCTATAGTATTTAGAAGTTTGACATCATGGTCCTTTCCTAGGACCATTCTTGGGTGTGGAAATAAGGTGAGAACCGATGGGATACATTTATTATCTTGGGCAATTTTTACAACCTTACCCAGGATTTTCTGATGTCCAAAATGGACGCCGTCAAAGGTTCCTATGGTGATAATTTTTGATAAATTCTTAGTCAAGCATTAAATTTTAAGGAAATTCTTGAATTTTTTAGTAATTCTATTACGCTTTGTTAAAAAAATCTTAAATTCGGGGAATTTTAATTTTCTACACAAAATACTTATGAAAACAAAGCTACATTTTGTTTTGTCATTATCCATGTTTTTATCTGTGTTTTCTGTCTTTGCTCAACAGGGTTACTGGCAGAAATCGGATAAATCTACCTTAAATGGCAATAGCGAAAAGACACTTAATGAAAAATTTTATCAAACGTATCAATTAGATTTAGATGCGTTTAAAGCACAACTTGTAAACGCTCCTATGCGTTCTGCAACAATAACTAACTCTAATGCGAACGTTTTCCTTCCTAATATCAAAGGAGAATTAGAGCAGTTTAGAGTAGTAGAAGCACCGGTTCTTTCTCAAGAATTATCAGAACTATACCCAGAAATTAAAACCTATCTAGGTTTTAGTACTGATCAACCAGGGGTAAGAGCACGATTTAGCGTCACTCCGCAAGGATTACAAACCATGGTGACGTATCCTGATGGTCCAATGAATTTTACGGTGCCATTAAGTAAAACAGACAACACCTCTTATATTGTATATACGAGAGAAGCGCGATCTGAAGTTGAAAAGACATTCGACTGTTCGGTAGAAGATGAGTTCTTGCGTATCGATACAAATGATCTGGGTAATAGAGATGCTGATGATCAGATTTTAAGAACATTCCGAATAGCTATTTCAACTAATGGAGAATATACAGAGTTCTGGGATGATGGAGATAACACCAACGGCGATGCACAAGCGGATGCTTTAGCGCAAGTGGTTTCTACTTTAAACCGAAGTAATGAAGTATTTGAAGTGGATATGGCCGTAACCTTTACATTGGTTACAGGAACCGAAATAATTTATCCAGATCCAGCTTCAGATCCATATACGGGTGGATTTAATGCGCAGTTACAAGCTACACTAACATCAGTAGTTGGTGAATCCAATTACGATATTGGCCATTTATTTGCTTATGGTGGTAACAATGGAAATGCGGGATGCATTGGATGTGTTTGTGTTGACGGACAAAAAGGTAGTGGATTTTCGTCGCATTCGTTCTTAGATAATGATGGTGGTCCATACATGTCAGACTTCTTTGATATTGATTATGTACCACATGAAATTGGGCACCAGATGGGTGGTAATCACACTTGGTCATTTGGAAGTGAAGGCACAGGCGTAAATGCAGAGCCTGGCAGTGGTACCACTATTATGGGTTATGCAGGTATTACCGGTGCAGATGATGTACAAGATCACTCGGACCCTTATTTCCACTACTATAGTATTTTACAAATACTTACTAATTTAGAAACAAGAACATGTTGGGATGGCACGGCCATCACAAATAACCCACCAGTTGCTGATGCAGGATCTGATTATACAATTCCGACTGGCACAGCATTTGTTCTTAGAGGTGCCTCCACAGATGCCGATGGTGGTGATATCCATACTTATACTTGGGAACAAATTGACGATGGTGTTACGGGCTCAGGTAACTTTGGTCCAAATAAAGTAACTGGTCCAGTTTGGAGATCGAGACCTCCGAGTACCTCTCCCGATCGTTACATGCCAATAATAGAGCGTGTTGTGGCAGGACAATTATCAGAATCTAATCCAGTAGAAACGGTTGATAATTCGTCCTGGGAAACTGTTTCTGATGTTGGAAGAGCTTTAAACTTTGCCTTAACTGTAAGAGACCGTAGTGAAGCCAATGGTGTTGGACAAACACCTCAAAGCGATTACGATACCATGACCGTTAATGTGGAAGGTTCGGCAGGACCATTTGTAGTGACGTCACAAACAACGAATGTTACCTGGGATGCAGGGTCAACGCAAACTGTAACTTGGGATGTTGCAGGTACAGATGGCGGAGCTGTAAATACACCTACCGTAAACATCTTACTCTCAATAGATGGTGGATTTACATATCCTTTTGTAATGGCAACAGATGTGCCTAATGATGGGTCGCACAATGTCACAGTGCCAATTACAGGAGGGGATTCTACCACTGCAAGGGTTAAAGTTGAAGGGAATAACAATATTTTCTATGCGATTAATTCAACAAACTTTTCACTTCAAGAGTCAGAGTTTGTTTTAAATGTTGCTGATACTTCTATTGATGTATGTACGCCAGATGATGTTGTTTACAATTTTACTTATAATACATTTTTAGGATTTACAGATGTCACTAATTTTAGTGCAACAGGTTTACCGGCAGGAACTACGGCTACCTTCTCCCCAACTTCAGCTTCGGCAGATGGTACAGATGTAACAGTTACAGTTTCTGGAACAGGAAGTTTGGCAGTTGGTAACTACCCATTTACCTTGGTAGGAACATCAGGTGCTTTAACACAGACCGTTGATGTAGATTTTAACGTCTATGATACAAATCTGGCAACCCTAAATTTGGTGTTTCCTGCGGATGGGGCTGTTGATGTAGATGCCACTTCAATAACATTTACTTGGGATGCCGATTCTAATGCAACGGCATATGAAATAGATATCGCAACAGATTCTGGTTTTACAACTATTGTTGCAGGCGCTGTGGTTAACGATCCTAGTTTTACAACAGCTAGTTTAGATGTTGTAACAGAATATTTCTGGAGAGTTAGAGGTGTCAATGATTGTGGTTCGGGTGCTTATTCAGAGGCAAGCTTTACTACAGCCAACATTATTTGTGGTAATTATGATTCAACAGATGGACCTATAGATATTCCAGATGCGAATACCTTTGGAATTAATTCCGTTATCAATGTGCCAACAACGGCCATTATAACAGATATTAATGTTACAGTTAATATAACACATCCTTGGACTGAAGATGTTACTATAAAACTTATTGCTCCTGATGGAACAGAGCTATTATTATCGGCTGGGAACGGTGCAGATGGTGACAACTATACAGATACAGTCTTTGATAGTGATGCCGGTACTCCAATCGGTGCAGGAACTGCTCCGTTTACTGGAAGTTTCCAACCAGAAGAAGACCTTGGCGCACTTAATGGAGGTTTTTCGGGAGGTGACTGGACGCTTAACGTTTCAGATACCTTAGCATTTATTACGGGTACCTTAGATAGTTGGTCTATGGAAATCTGTGGCGTTCCACAATTGGATAATGATAATGATGGTATTCCAAACGATTCAGACAACTGCCCTGATATCGCTAATTTTGATCAAGAAGATTTAGACGGTGATAATATTGGTGACGTTTGTGATGACGATATGGATGGGGATGGTATTCCAAATGATACAGATAACTGTCCAATGATTGCAAATGCTGATCAAGCGGATTCCAATGGAAATGGTATTGGTGACGTTTGTGATACCTTATGTGATACATTTAGTGCAGCTGATACTCCTGTTAGTATTCCTGATAATACTGCCGCTGGTATAGATTCTAATATTGATTTTTCAAGTGCTTTCTTAATTACAGATGTCAATGTTACAGTTAATATTACTCACACGTTTGATGGTGATTTAACGCTCACCTTAACAAGTCCATCAGGAACATCCATAGTCTTATCCGACCAAAACGGTGGTGGAGGTAATAACTATACAGGCACCTTATTCGATGACGATGCAGATAACGCTATTCAAGGAGGAGCACCACCATTTACAGGTGCATTTATTCCAGAGCAACCATTGTCTACCTTCAATGGTGAGCTTTCAGGTGGTGTATGGACACTTAATGTTGTCGATAGTGCAGGTGCAGATGTTGGGACTATAGACAGTTGGACTATTGAAGTCTGTGGATTCGAACAAGAAGATTTAGATGATGATGGTATTCCAAATGACGAGGATAACTGTCCTAATATTGCCAATACAGATCAAGCTGATTTAGATGGTGACGGAATCGGTGATGTTTGTGACGACGATATTGATGGTGATGGTATTCCTAATGCTGATGATAATTGTCCTGAAAATGCTAATCCAGATCAAACGGATTTTGATGGAGATGGTATAGGCGATGAGTGTGATGAAGAATGTACTAACGAAACGTCTTTAGATACACCAATAGTAATTGCAGATTCTGGTGCCAACGCTGATTATTTTGCAACGATAGAAATTGTTGAGAGCTTAATTATTAGCGATGTTAATGTGTCGGTTAACATAGAACACGATTGGGATTCGGATTTAAATATTTCTATTACTAGTCCAGATGGTGTTACTGTTGATTTATCATCTGGTAACGGTGGTAGTGGCGATGACTATATTGATACTATTTTTGATGACGATGCAACCTCGCCGATTACAGGAGGTGCACCTCCATTTACAGGATCGTTTCAACCAGAAGGTGACCTGAATGATTTTAATGGGGATCTCTCTAATGGAACTTGGGTCATAACCGTATCAGATACATTTGGTGCCTTAGACGGAGGTATAATTAATGCATTATCAATAGAGGTCTGTGGAACTAGAGATCCTAATGATTTTGATGGAGATACCATTTTTAATGATGAAGACAACTGCCCTGTAAATGCTAATACAGATCAGTCGGATATTGATGGAGATGGTATTGGTGATGTTTGTGATGACGATATGGATGGTGATGGAATCTTAAACGTCAATGATAACTGTCCAACAATTGCTAATGCAGATCAAGCTGATAATGATCTTGACGGTATTGGTGATGTTTGTGATGACGATGACGACGATGATGGAGTGCTAGATGTAGACGATAACTGTCCATTAGAACCAAACTCAGATCAATCCGATTTAGATGGTGACGGTCAAGGTGATGTTTGTGATGATATGATTGCCAATGATGTTTTAACACCAAATGGCGATGGTATTAACGATACATGGATTATTATTAATGCAGAGCGTTTCCCAAGCGCAAACATAAAGGTTTACAATAGATGGGGTAAAGAGGTATTTAGTACTAAGGGCTATAACAATGATTGGAATGGGTCTTACAATGGCGATACTTTACCAACGGGATCGTATTATTATAGTATTGATCAAAACGGTGATGGTACGGTTGTACTAACAGGATGGCTATACTTAACCCTTTAATTGCATATAACTTAAATAAAATGAAAACAATGAATTTTTATAAAAACACCGTATTAATAGTTGCGATTCTTTTGTTTGGGTCTGTATATGCTCAACAAGAACCAAATTATTCATTATATCGCTATATGATGAATGTAATTAATCCAGCATATGCTGGAGCCGATGGTAATACTAGCTTGACGTCTAATTTTAGAAGTCAGTGGCTTAGTATCCAAGGAGCTCCTGAAACACAGAGTTTTTTCTATACACAGCCTATTGGAGATAAAATAGGCATTGGAATTTCTTTAGTCAGTGACCAAGTCTTTATTGAAAACCAAACAAGTATCAATATTGATTTTTCATATAGATTACAAATCTCTGAAGCTACCAATCTATATTTAGGATTAAAAGCTGGTGGAGGTACCTATGATATTGAACGCAATAATCTGGCAAACTTAGGATTTCAGTCGGATCCAGCTTTGAATAATCTCGATACTGGATTTAGACCAAATTTTGGTGCAGGAGCTTACTTAAAGCATGATAAATATTTTCTGTCCTTATCCGTACCAAGTATTCTTTCTAGCGAGCGAATTGATGAGTCCGAAGGGCGTGTTACTCAAGCTACAGAGGAGGCTCATGTTTATTTATCTGGTGGTTATAACTTTGCAATTAGCGAAAATACAGCGTTTAGACCGTCGGCTATGCTAAGGTATGTCAGCGGCTCCCCTTTATCTGCCGATATCACGGCAGCATTTAGATTCTACGATAGATTTGAATTTGGTGCAGCTTACAGAACAGATGAAGCTTTTGCTGGTTTAATGATGATAAATTTGGCCGATTGGATGGATGTAGGTTATGCCTATGAAAGCTCAACAAGAGATGAAATCTCAAATTTGAGTAATGGTACTCATGAAGTATTTATTAAGTTTAATTTTAAGAAAAAGTCTAATTAATAGACCTCACCCCCTGGATAACAAAAAAAAGGACTGCTTTTGCAGTCCTTTTTATTTTCCATTATATTGATTCATGGTATTATTAACTCCTGCAAAAGCAAAGGACTTTATGAGTTCTGAAGATACTTTTAAACGTTCATCTAATAAAGCCGATTCCTCTTCATTCCATTTACCGAGCACATAATCTACTTGTCGACCTTTGCTAAAAGCGTTACTGATTCCAAATCTAAAGCGATTGTATTTAGTGGTTTGTAGTTTGTCTTGGATATCCTTTAATCCATTATGACCTCCATCACTACCTTTTGTTTTTAAACGTAGGGTGCCAAATGGTAAATTGAGATCATCAGTAATTACGAGTAAGTTGGTTAGTGGAATCTTCTCCTTATCTAACCAATATTTCACGGCTTTTCCACTAAGATTCATAAAGGTACTCGGCTTTAATAATAACAGTGAGCGACCTTTAACGTTCATAGTGGTTAATGCGCCGAGTTTTGCAGATTTAAAACTTATGGCTTCTTGCTCAGCGATATAATCGAGTACTTTAAACCCAATATTATGTCGGGTGTCACTATATTCTGTACCTATATTTCCAAGTCCTACAATTAAGAATTTTTTCATTCTGTCGTCTTCATTAAGATAGGGTTTATTACTAATGCCCAGCCAAGTTGTTATACGCCTAAACATTCTAATGTAAAAATAAAAAAAGCATTCTGGTTAAGAATGCTTTTAATTATCTCAATTGAAATTGATTTATTCTTGAGCTGCTTCAGCCGCTGGTGCAGCATCTGCTGTTGTTTCGTCATCCTCATCTTCATCATCTTCAACAGACATTGATGCTCTAGATCGTCTAACCTGACATACTACTGTATTATCTGGATGTAAGAATTGGTAATCTTCATTTTCTAACTCAGTAATGTAAAGCTTGTTTCCAATTTTTAACGGAGTAATATCTACTTCAATAAAATCTGGTAATTTAGAAGGAATAGCTTTAACTTTAAGTTTACGGTAAGGTCTTCTTAAAACACCACCGTTTAATACACCTTTAGACGTTCCTACGATTTGCACAGGAATCTCCATAGTGATTTCTTTGTTTTCGAAAGTTTGATAGAAATCGACGTGTAAGATTCTATCGGTTACTGGATGAAACTGAATGTCTTGCATGATTGCATTGTAAGTTTCACCATTATCTAAGGCAATCACAACTGTATGCGCGTTTGGTGTGTATACAAGTTTAGAGAATGCCAACTCTGGTGCAGAGAAATGTAATGGCTTGTCTCCTCCGTATATAACGCAAGGAACCTGACCAGCATTACGTAAGGCTTTCGTTGCCGACTTACCTACGCTTTCTCTTTGAGATCCATTGATTGTAATTGATTTCATTTTAGAAATTGTTTAATTTAAATTTAATTACCTCATTTTGAGGGCTGCAAATGTAAACATATAATAGAGAAATACTAGTGTTTTTCTTGGATTTTTTAACGCTGAACGTTTTGATAGCATCTCAAGCCATCATTAATGACAACACAGTAGGCTTTAAACCCTGCAGTTAGATTACAAATTTGCTACTGATCGATTGGTTGTGGTGTACATTGTACATCACTTCAGCAAACAAATCGGCACAACTCAAGACTTTCAGTTTTTTGCTCTTTTGCTTTAAAGGGATAGAGTTGGTAACAATTAACTCCTCAAGTTTAGAATTTTCAAGGCGTTCATAAGCACTACCTGATAATACAGGATGCGTACAAATAGCTCTAACGCTCTTAGCACCGCGTTCCATCATTAGGTCTGCAGCTTTTGTTAATGTACCTGCTGTGTCTACCATATCATCCACCAAAACAACATTTTTGCCTGTAACATCACCAATAAGTTCCATATGTGAAATTACATTGGCTTTAGCCCGTTGCTTGTAACAAATGACAACGTCACTTTTTAAAGCTTTAGAATACGCATACGCACGCTTAGAACCTCCCATGTCAGGAGAAGCGATGGTGAGATTATCTAAATTAAGATTTCTCAGATATGGCAAAAAGATGGTTGACGCAAATAAATGATCTACGGGTTTTTCAAAGAACCCTTGAATCTGGTCAGCATGAAGATCCATAGTAATGATACGCGTTGCACCAGCCGCTTCCAGCATTTTTGCGATCAGTTTCGCAGCAATCGGCACTCTTGGTTTATCCTTTCTATCCTGTCTAGCCCAACCAAAATATGGCATAACGGCAGTGATATGTCTTGCAGATGCGCGCTTTGCTGCATCTATCATTAAGAGCATTTCCATGAGGTTACGCGGCTCAGGATGGGTAGAACCAATAATAAAAATACGAGTTCCCCTTATAGATTCCTCGTAAGACGGCTGAAATTCTCCGTCGCTATACGTTGAGGTGATAACATTGCCTAATTTTACGCCATAAGCAGCGGCAATTTCTTCTGCTAATTCTGTGCTTTGTGTACAAGTAAAAACCTTAGCTTCTGTAATATTGTTAGGCATCGGAGTAAGTAATTAATAAGGGTTGTTAGTTACGTTTTTAGATGGTGTCAAATTTAGAAAATAATTTAGTCTCAATAGTATAAAAGGGACGTATTTTTAGTTGATGAGCTAAAATAATTTTCTATTTTTGCTATCCATTATTGCTCAAGTGGCGGAATTGGTAGACGCGCTGGATTCAAAATCCAGTTTCCTCGGAAGTGTGGGTTCGATTCCCACCTTGAGTACGAATAAATCAAAAAGCAAGCAAAACCATAAAGCTTGCTTTTTTGTTTTTGTGGCTTTGTGATTTTCAAAGCGACGCTTTGTGGGAACTACCGCAAGGAGAATCCCACCTTGAGTACGAATAAATCAAAAAGCAAGCAAAACCATAAAGCTTGCTTTTTTTGGTTAAGGACTTTACCCCAAAACACTACTCAACCTAAACATCGGTAAATACATAGCAACGAGGATAACACCAACTAAAAGTCCAACCAGCATGATAATGAAGGGTTCCAAGGCAGCAGAGAGTAATTTAGAACGTTGCTGTACTTCGGTATTGTACTGATTATTTAAACGCTGAAAGATAAACTCATTCTTATTGGTTTCTTCTGCAACCTTAACTAAAGCCACCATTTTTTTATCAAAGAGTGCATGTTTACCAATACTCTCGCTTAAGGAATAGCCTTTGAGTAAACTTTGTTCAATCTGTTTTAAAGCCTCTTGCAAGGGATAAAAATCTATCATATCCTTTACCAATTGTATGCTGTGTACCACAGGAACCTTTGAAGCTGTTAAAAGGGTAACCGCTTGGGTAAACTGTGACAGATAGACCGTTTTCACAAAACGGCCTAAGTATGGAATTTTTAAAATCAGATGTCCTTTAAAACGTTTATACCATACCTTTTTATTGAAAAAGGACTTCGCCAAAAAAGGCAGTATCAAAATCACTAAAAGGATGAAACCATACGATTTCATAAAGTCCGAAGCACTCACAATAGCTTTTGTTATGGCTGGGAGTTCTATATTCTGCTGCTTAAATATATCCTGAAACATCGGCACTACAAATTGCAGCATAAAGACCACCACCAAAACCGCTGTGGTTAGTATTATCATAGGATAGGTGAGTGCATTTATAAGCTCGCGACGTTGTTCGTTTTTTCTGGCATAGAAGGATCCTAATTGTTCCGTGACTTGCGCTAGGGTTCCTGTTTCTTCCCCAATTTTAAGGGAGTAATAATCATAGGTAGAAAAAGCCTCTTGAGCATTAATGGCTTCCGATAGACTTTGCCCTTGGATAATCGCCTCTGAAAGCGAGGTCATGGTATCCTGATGCTGTTTTTTCTTAAGGGAATCTTTCACCAATTCCAAAGCATCTTTTAATTGAATCCCTGCTTTCAGTAACACACTGAGTTCGGTAAACACATCTTCCTTTGCTTTATTAGAAAAAGAGGTGCTAAATAGGTTAATTTCTTTTTGCAGAAAGGAGGTGTCAAAAGCAGGTTTTGCTTTCGAGGTTTCTGTTTTTGATATGTTATTAATCTGAAACGCCATTAGTCCATAAAAGCCGAAGCCGCATTACGTTTAAAAATGAATATCTGTTGATCGCCATAATCTCTTGTGGTTTCAATGGCAATGGCGTCTATTTTATTAAGATCGGTTGTGGGTTGACCGTTAAAGAAAAGTTTGTGGCTTTTAATCTTAAGCTTAAAACTGTCTTTTGGACTCACGATATAACTATCCGAAATTTTATAATGTGTGGAATCTATGGCATTGGCTAATTGTAAGGTTTGGGTTTTTAGGTCGTAGCGAATGTCATGGTAGCGGTTAAAATCTATCCACAGTGCCGTTTCTAATTTATTAAGCGTAAGCGCATGCTCGTAATTGGTTTGAATACTCAGCATCTGTTTTTGTATCAATCGTAAACTCGTAAACGCCAAACCAACCACAATACTCGATAGTATAAGAACCACCACCATTTCATTTAAGGTGAAAGCCGGTATTTTAGAATGTTTAGTCATCAAGTAGTATGCGTTCTATGGTTTTACGAGTGTCTTTGTGTTTCGCTTCAATAACGATATGGTTATAATCATTACCTTTTACTTTTCCTACAGTTATGCTCCAATCATTCAGGTCTTCATCGTAAGGCAATTGTAATTGATCGCTAAGCCACAAATATTCAAGTTCATATAATCTTGTATCTACCAATCTTGTATTGTTTTTTATAGTATTTAATAACAGATTATTAAGGATCCCACTAGCCAACATAAACACTACAAAAATGAGCACCGTAGCTACCAAGGTCTCCATAAGGGTTGCGGCTTTTATTTTTTTTAATAGAGCCATTTTGCAACACCTTTTTTTGAATTATTGAACAATAAACCGACATAATCTTTAGGCAGATCTTCAATAGAAATGGTTCCATTGAATATGTGATTTTGATATATGGAACCAAATTGATCAACTACAAAATTAGCAGTGAATACCGAGCCTAAAACCGATCCGTTAAGCTCTGTATTTTGATTGCAATACACCTCCCCTATTACTGTCGCATTAGAAGCAATATACAGTTGCGATTTATAATGATAGGATGTTTCTTTCCCAATAAAAACCACCTGACCTGAGATACTTGATTTTGTATCCATTCTTATAAAATGCGATACGTCTTGCGTTGTTGCTTGAAGGCCAGGCGGTTGCTTTTCTATGACTACTAAGGCTGAAGGATAAGCTAACTCTACATTTTTACCAACATAAATGTGCTCTGTAGCTATCGCTTGAAAATTTCCTTCAGCACCATCTGTTATCATAATTTTGGGTGCCACTAAAATCACATCCTCAAGCTTAGATAAGTGATTCACAGTAATTTTTGTTTCTGAAAACACAATAATGTTTCCCGTTAGTTGATGCTCTATAAGGTGTATGGCGTTTGTACTGTATAGCAGTTGTGTTTGTTCCATGAAGGAATTACTATGCTTGGGTGCTAAGTCCTTAATTTGTGCACCACCTTTTAATAGTGGATTTATGGTTTGAGTTCTAAAATGTTCTAAAAGATCTTGTAATTCCTGATGAAGTTCGGGTAAGTCGTAGGCCTGTTGTTGTGCACCATAGATTAATCTTGTACCTGTAAACGAATTGCCAGAAATAGTACCTGGTTTTACACCACGCTCTGGTAGATAGCTCCTGCCAGTGATCTGAGAATTACCCACCATTACCAAAGGATTACCATTATCCTCAAGGTATAGAGCCGTGCGATTCTCAGGTTGTTTTGCGCCAATTAAGGCAATGGTTTCCGAAGTATAGGTTTTGTTTTGGGCTGTACTTTTTACTATTTGAAACATGCCCCAATAAGACCGTTCATTCTCTGTGACATCTTGAAACGGAGTTGTCGGATTTGAAGAACTAGTCAATGTCATTTGCAATCCCTCATGAGATTCATGTATAGTCTGGATCAGCGTATGAGATTGAACCTTAAAAAGTTGATGTGAATGTACCAATAGCACAAAACTAAATAGTAGCAAGGCAATAACCGTCACGATGCCAATGGTGACTTGCAAAGCGCCAGCTTGTATTTTTGTAGACCACATTAGTTAAGACTTAAGGTTTGTGTTTTACCATTAAAGCGCACTTTAATGCTTTGCTTATAAGCAGTAATAAGGCTAACACCATTAAAAGTTTGCCCTTTTTTTAACAGCACTTGCTCACCATCTATGGTAAGCACATGGATTTGTTTTGAGCCTCCCTGTTTTTTAATTAGGCCTTCATAGCTTACCACGGGATCATCTTTTGTAATCTTTGAGGGTGTTATTGCCGTGGTTTTTGGTGTCTTTTCTTTAGATGCTAAAGTGCCCAAAAAGGGATCGCGCTCAAGAGTTTGTATCGTAAACGTATCTCGTATTTGCTTTTGTTGTGGTTTGAAACTAGCGATAGCATTTTCTGCTAAAGGCATTTCCTCTGAACGGTTGATACCAGAAATGATCTTAACCACAATAGTGCCCCAAATGCCTAGGACAGCAGCAATAAGCAGATATGTTTTAGTTTGTTTATTCAATGCTAAAGGATTGTGTAGTGTATGGAGTTTCATACGCTGAATTCTCAGCACGGATGCGCCATGCGTAAATGCCGAGATCTAGACTAAAACTAAAGTTAGTGCTAGTAATTGTAGTATCTAAAACCACTTGTGTGGCATTATCAAAAGCTGGTGTAGCAATTTGTAATTGGTAGGTCTCAGCGCCATCCAAAATTTCCCATGAAAAGGTCGGTGAAAGGGTATTTAATACCGTACCTTCTGATGGTGCAATAATGGTGACTTCATTATCTGATATATCATCAATGCCTACAATATCATCACAACTAATCACAACTATAATACTTATTAATCCTATAATTTTTTTCATCTTAAAACTTGTAATAGTTTATCTTAGTTTTGGTCTTATCTGCAGATCCATGCGTGTCTTTTGGACAACGTTTGCTCTCAGTAATATTTACGATTTGGAGTTTTCCTTTTAGCTCTTGCCAGCAAAAATTCGAGGTTTCTACATTAAAAATGATACCTCTAACCAAAGGAATAACAGCTATTTTGTTGCCCTTGTTATATATACCTAGCCCGTATGACTTTTTCCCATAAGCTTGTAAAAAGACTTCCTCTGCTTCTAATACTGTTTTTAATTCATTTGCGTTTAAAGCCATCTTAACAGTGGTTACTAATTTAATTTTGCTATTGGTTTGAAGCAAAGCCTTATTAGCCGTGTTGTTATTTTGATTAATGGCCTTTAATAGCGCTGTTTTGTCTGCAAGGCTAATGCTTAGATATGAAGGCTTAGTATCTAAAGAATCTATATAATTTATAATAACTTTTGCGTTATTGTATGCCTTAAAGGTTTTATACGTTTTTTTGGTAAAGCTGTGCTGCCTAATAGCAACTTTAATCGGTTCTTGTAATTGTATTAGAGCAACCGCATTAACCTCAGTATTAAGAAGTCTATGAGATTGTTCTACTAAGGCGCCAAGTGTTGCATCATTAGACTGGGCAACACCAATGCCTATTCCACTAACTAAAACTAAATACTTTATTAAATTTTTAAACATATTCTCACTAAGGCTATTGAGGTGGTTAGAAACAACACGTTGCCACCTAACCTCGTTTATCTTAATGTGACCTAAGTTGTGGTTTTGTTACCCAGAAAAGTTAAATGAATAGTGTATTAGGGAATTCGGTTGAACTATTATAGATAGTTTATAAATCACTACCACACGATACAATCGTGCGGCAGCGAGGTACAATATTTTTTTATCATAAAAATTTAAACTTTATCTAATTAATAACTTAACTCAGAATGATTATTATCTTTTAACCAAAATAGTATAAGATTTAGAGCATATTAAAAGAACAAAGAACCATGGTTTATGGTTCTTTGTTTATAGTAGTATAATATAATTTATCTATTTACCACACGATGCAATCGTGCGGCAGCGAGGGGTTGTTGTTTGTTTAATTGCCACACGATGCAATCGTGCGGCAGCGTATTACTAATTTTTGTATTAACCATAATATTCAAATACAACAATATGCTTTAATAGCCCTTTTTCTCCTGCATAGTCAATAGCACTGCTGTACACATAATCTTCTGGTTTGTATACTAGTCCAGCTTCTACAGGATTATTATGAATATAATTTATCTTTTCCTGAATGACCTTATTACTCCATAATTCAATAGGTTTATTATCATGCCTCCAAAACTGATAATGCTTTACATTTGAGGAATTTTTTGCTGCCTTTTCAAATTCACTTAGCAAAAATTTTTTTCTACTTTCTTGTGGATTTTCCTTTATTGCTTTTACAATAGCCTTACTCGTAAACCGCTTAAAATCGCCAAGTATTAACTCTGGCTTTTGTCCTTCAATACTTCTAAATACTAAATGTACATGATTGGTCATTATACACCAAGCTATAATTTCCATCCCTTTATTTTGTTGACAAAATTCCAAGCTTTCTAGTAAGATGTTCTTGTATTGATTACGAGTAAAAACATCTAACCATTTCACTACAGCAAAACTTACAAAGTATAGTCCTTCAGGATTATGGAATTTATAATTTCTGCTCATTTTTAAATATAAAACAAAATTTATCAATTACTGAAATAGCGATAACATAGTTCTTAATAGCGCTACCGCGCGAATCTTTCGTGTGGTGTTAGCAACTAATACGCTACCGCACGATTTCCTGCACTGAGCTTGTCGAAGTGCATCGTGTGGTACAATATTTTTTTTATCATAAAAAATTAAACTTTATCTACTTAATAACTTAACTCAGAATGATTATTATCTTTTAACCAAAATAGTATAAGATTTAGAGCATATAAAAAGAACAAAGAACCATGGTTTATGGTTCTTTGTTTAGAGTAGTATATTGTAGTTTATCTATTTACCACACGATGCAATCGTGCGGCAGCGAGGGTACTAAATCGCCTGTAATTGGTCGCTATGAGCGTGATGAGATGAAGCCCTCTATTGATACGGCTACTAAATTGGCGAGTTTCCTGGAAGTGTCTTTGGATTATTTGGTAGGTAAAACCGATTTAGAGATTGACAGCATCACCCTTAACCGTATACTGGAAGTGCAGCAACTGCCCAACGATTTAAAGGATAAGCTCTTCTATTTTATTGATATGTCTATACGGGATTTTAAGGCTAAAAAAGCGTATTCGTGAAAAAAGCTGCCTCTTAAAGTAGCTCTCTTTTTTATTTTTTCTCACTCTTAACGCCACTAGTTACAAACTAGCGGTAGCGGGGGATTGATAAAATGTTGACCTCTAAAAAGTTTAAGGACTTCTTCCAGAAAAATGTCGCTTCGCTTTAGGGCATAAAAAAAGCTACCTGTTAAAGTAGCCTCAGTTAGTAGATTCTTGTATCATTAATAAATAATTCAGGATTATCGTAAAATGATTGATTAATCTGGTATGTTTCAAATACAACTCCTCCAAACTCCAATTTATTAAGAATTTTCTGTTCAACAAGCATATCTAACTTATTTACAATATCTTCTTCAGTATAATTAAATTTTGCATAATCACCATTTGAATTGATAAATTCTAAAAGTTTCCACGCACTAAATTTAATTGGATATTCATCTACTGGTGCATAATCAAATTCACATACTTGCTTTTCTTTTTCAACCCTACATCCTGCACCGTGAAATCTATAAGAGAACTCTAAAATTGTTGATGCATTAGGAATTTTTGTTCTAATATTACTCCACGATTCTTCATTTACATCAAAACTATACTCTTTTGATAATACTAATTGAAATTCTTTAATAAATAATATGTATAAATGTAATATCTTTTTTATCAAAATATTCCTTCTAAAATTTGTTTTGTAACAGCTGGAAATTTCTTTAATGCCATTTCTTTAGACAAGTCCATTATTTCCAGTGATGTTTTTGTATCAAGAGCTGCTTTGACCCTATGATGTCCATCTAAAATATATGTTTTTCCTTTATTTGTAAAAGTAAATATGGCTTCAATATTTTTTCCTTTATTAATCCTGTCAGTAAAATATGCAATAGTCTTAGCGCCTTGAGCAGCTTTTTCTGTGGCAGTTAAGCCATTTAACACTTTTGTTCCTCCAGTTAAATACCTAACGCCATTTATAAAACCACCACCACTTAACCAAGCTAAAGGACCATTAGCAATAGTCAGACTGGTCACTTGAGGTTCATATGCAACTAAGGAATTTTGGAATGTTTGTAAATCTAACTCTGCCTGAGCTTCCATAGCTCTTATAGCTGAAGATTTACCAGTTGCTAAATCCTGTTGCTTGTCAAGATTAACGGCTAATGCATTAACATCAGCCCAGTACAAGCTCCAATCATTAACAGTAACTCCATGATCGTTGAAGTACTCATCACTCCACCAAACACCATCATCTCCCATAGTCCAAGTATAACCAGCTTCGGTATGAGTCGCACCTTTTTTAGCGTCAGGGTCACAAGTGGTGCATCCACCATCAGGGTCAACTAAAAAGATAGGATTGTTACCCATTGCAAGGTAAGGCGAGAAAAACTCTCCATAAGGGTCTGGGCTTGTCCAACGTCCTATGCGTGCATCGTACAATCTAAGCTCAAAAGAGTTAGTACTTCCAACATCTTCTTTCTCTGCAAACTCACCTTGGTATCCATAGCGGTAGTTGCTCTCTACATTACGGTTTGGCATAGGCATCCCAAATGGATAATAATCTGTAAAGGCATCTACTGTACTTGGAGTAGAAACTACCGCTCGTACATTGCCTAAATGATCTGTTAGTTGGTATTTACTGGTGTTACTGAATTTGTTAAAAATACCCAGACGCGACAGACCATAAACAGGTAACTCCGATTGGTTAATTGTAGGTTTAACATCACCATACCTGCCTGTATAGATAGACATCACACGTCCTGAGGCATCGCGTACATAATAGGTTTCGTGCCAAACACTACCATTATCGTAAGTCACTTCTTTACGTATACGTTGTCCACGGTCATCATAATAAAAATTTAGAAAGACATTACCATCTTTTTTAATTTGTGTTACTAAACCACTAGCATTGTAAACGTATTCAATATTATCTTGGTTATTTTTTACCAATTGGCCAATGGCATTATACTCGTAATTATCCGTGGATTGCGAAACCAAATCATCGGCATTAGTATTAGAAGTCACCGCATCGCTAACATGGTTTAACTGATTGGTTAAGCTATTATACTGATATGAGAAATTATCCATAGCGTTGGTGCCATTCTCAGTATGTTTATTTCTGCTTAAAGACAATAAATTACCATTAGCATCATAGGATAAATTAGAAACTCTATAGTCTAAATTACTATGAGGTGTAATTGCACCACTATTATTTGTAGAGCCGTAGGTAGCATCTGTTAGCCATTTGTTATTATTATAACTGTAGGTATATGCATTTTGTGTGGTACTCGGATTATTGTCTAAGTTTTTAGTTGCCCAACGTGTGGCTTTAATATTACCATCGTACCTGTTTTCTCCTTGTGCAGACGTTACAATAGGTTTTGGTGTGTTTGTACGTGCATAATCACCACTGTAATAGTCGATATGCATACCAAAAGCATCATTACTGTCACCACCTGGGTCATTACTTGCCTGCAGTGATGGATGATTAATAGCTTTTAGCTGACCAGCTAAATTGTAGACATAATCTATGCCTTGTATACCCACTTTTTCTCCGCCAATTACCGTACGTTTAAGTTCGCCAGTTTCATAATAGAAATAGTGCGCTTGAGTTGTGAAATTTATATTATCCGTAGATGTAGATACCTCAGTTAGTTCATTCACCGTATTGTAATTATACTTATGTACAAACAATTCATTAGGTACGTGCTTTTGATAAATTACTTTTGAAACTAAACCAGAGACTGGGTCGTACTCGTAATCAATAGTTTTAACACCTAAACCATTAATATTTTGTACCATCCACTCTACACGACCATAAACATCATAGCTATACCAGGTTTGATTGGTCTTTGGATTATTGGTGTAAGTTGATGACACATTACCAGCTAAAAAGTTTTGCTTTCTGTAATGTTCTGCACCTATACCTGAAGCATTTAATTCAATATGTAAATCTGTAGTTTGTGGAATATCGTATACTGTAAAATGTTGTTCTTTGCATTGACTAGGGTCTAGTATATCGTCTACAGATACTATTGGGTTGGAAGATGGATCTAACAAGTCGTAAAGTTGTAAATCTTCTATATACAATTCTGCTTCTTGAAAAGAAGCATCAATTAATAAAGGTAAGGTGCTTGTTGAAGCTGAGGTATAGATAAGTTCATCGTTTTTGTAATATTTTACAGTTCCAGAAGCTCCCGTACGCTCTACCCTAAATGTATCACCTAAAACATAAGTGCTTTTTTTACCTTTATATGAGCCAGATTCATAAACATTAACATTACCACTTCTTGTAAGATAAATAGCATAACCAATGGTATTGCAGTTATGATTAGGATTGGTTTCTGATAACCCTAGCATTAAATGGCTTGGTTTAGCACCTGTTTTAAATTGTACATAACCATCTCCTGTTATTGAATTAGATGATGCAAAACCAGAAGACCATCCGTAGCCACTAATTTTTCGTATTTCATTACTTGTAGTTTTAATGTTTTTATAGTCCTTGAAATTATGCGTTGCACCTGTTAAGGTTAAATGCTCTATCCTGGATCCTACATTTTTCATAGAAATATCCCCAAATAGATCTTCGTTCGATGAGGTGAAGCTCGATGTATAAAATACAGTACCATCAATTGAGTATTGTATGATATTACCAATACGTTCTACCTTAAACATGCTATTAACACTGTAGTTGCCAAAATTACCTTTATAACCTCCGCGTTCGTATATGTAATATTTTCCTGTATTGGTGAGATAAATTGCAAAATCTGTAAACGTATGGCTTGCACTATTGACACTTAAATAAGACGAAAGCCCAACCATTAGTGCTTTATTTGTTTGTGGTACCGTCCAAGAAATAGAACCGTCACCAGATATGGTTTCTAAGGTATTAATACCAGCATCCCAAGTTGAATTTGAACCTGCATCTGCAATGACACTGACACCTGTTAAACCATTACTTGTAACATTTACATTTCTGTAATTTATATAAGGATCTTCATTTGGGGTAAATACGGAGCCGCCCAATTCAAAATTGAGGATTTTATCATGGTCATTATACAATGCCATATCACCCAATAAATTACCTGAAGAGCTTACCGAAGAGGTATAAAACGTTGTGTTATTTTTCTTGTATTGTATTGTATTACCCGTACGCTCTACTTTAAAAATATCATCAGCATTAAATGCACCAAAATTACCTTTACTACTTCCTTGTTCGTAAACATAGATATTACCACCATTAGCGTAAATAGCATACTTAATTGTATTATAACTATAACCTGAATTAGTTGGTGATAATCCTACCATTGATCTATTTTCAGTTGAAGAAAACTGCCATTGTGCATAGCCATTAGCACTTATCATTTTTACTGTCGCTAAACCTGAATTCCAAGATGTATATGGAAGCTTAGTTAATCGATTACCTTCTTCTTTTATTCTAACGTTATCTACTATATCAAAATCTTTTAAATGGGCTGAACTAAAAGATAAATTACCATCGTAAACGCCACTCTCAATAGGTCTGGCTTGAGCGTCATAATTTGTGTATGAGAATTCGCCAACTAAGGCTTGTTTAGAGTTTTGCGAAAATCGAATTTGCCCATCTTCACGGTACATAAAATTGGCTTGCCCTTCATCTGGACTTGTTGTTTTCGTTAATTGCCCCAGTGTGTCATAACTGAATGTACTTTTTAAATCATGTATTGGAAATTCTGCTGTAAGATTAAAAGCGATGTCATTAAAGCCTAATGGTTGTGTGGTTTCAATTAAACGACCTACTTTGTCGTAATAGTTTAAAGCGTAATCATAATAATTGACTTTGTATCGCACGCCTTTTGCATCTGTATCTGTAGTTATTGAACCATCAGAATTGATATACGATTTCCATTCCGTAATATCACCTACAAATTCTATACGATAAAAATTACCACCAGCCATTTGTGATTTGGAAACTATTTGTTCTGTTCTTAAATCATATATAATATAGTCGCTTTCACTTCCTAATAATTGTATATCGCTATTTAAAATACCAGTGGCAATATGGATATCTACATAGTTTTGTTCACCAATTGTTGAAACCACTTCGTATTTGATATTGCCTCCAGAACGTGCTGATGCTAAAGTTTTTCCATCACCATCAGTAAATACTACGACTTCCGTGCCATGGACATCTATATTTACACTTTTATAGAATTTTGTAATTACTTCTTCTTGCGCTTCACCATTTTCTCCAAAATAGCCTTTACCAAAGACATAATACATTTCTTGAGCTGCAGGCATACTATAGCTAAAGCCATTAATCCATTGTTCCTGACCATTAATATTAACCTTGTTTCCACCAAGTGTTTTTAGGGCATTACCTGGGTTTAATTCGCTGTATATAGTCCTAGAGAAGGGATAATCTGTAACATCTTGATACGGTTCGCTAGTATTACTTTCACTATAATACCACCCTGTACTATTTGCTAAATCACCAACTGTTGAAGGATTTTCTGGATCAGATTCAAAATCATTAGAAGTATAAATATCACCGTTAGATTTTTTTGTTAAATATGGGTTGTATAGAAAAGAACCAGTTGCATTTATTGGCGCACTTAATGTGTTAAAAGCAGGTCTGCCTTGCTGATCGTATAATGTTTGAGATGCCCAAGTTTTGCCAGTTTTAATATCGACACTTTGAGACTGAATGGATTTTCCTAAATCATCAAAATAAGCTTTACTTGTTGAGGTTACATTACCCAGCACATCATAAGTTGTACCTCTAATCCAATTTATATTTTCATCATTTCCGCTACCAGTTGGGCAACCATTTGATGAACCATTACCATCGGCGTTTGGGCATTGGTCTAAGTTATTACTAACATAACCAGCTGGTGGTGTGCTAGAACAAGTAGAAATGGACGTATTGGGATCACCCAATCCATCACCGTCCGTGTCTGCATACCATGTGGTTGCATCTTCATTGGTAATGTTAGGATCGTTATCATCACAGTCACCACTAATTAATACGTAAGTAAAGCCATTACCATCAGGTGGTTGTGAACATGATAGAATTCCAAAAAATATGCGTCCATACCCATCGCCATCATGATCTTCATAATATCTTTGCTCAATACTGCTATTAGGATCGTTATCATCACAATCTGAAGAATTGGATACATAACCTGCTGGTTGAGTGGTACTACACTGCATCAGTGTTCCTCCGTAACCATCGCCATCATTATCGATGTACCATTGAGATTCACCTGGTAAACAAAGATCTGTTTCTATTTGGCCTTGTACATAAGAAATAAAAGACCCTAAAAATACTATTGTAAATAAAACTTTTTTCATATCGCCGCTTGTATTATTAATTTTGATTACCTCCGTTATTACCGTCATCATCACATTCGTTATTGTTTTTGATAATCCTTACAGATTCGTCTAGTCCACCATACTGATTATCAGTAACAACAAGTTTGACTCAGTGAATATCACAGCCTGAAATATTATTCCATATAAAGGTTGGTGCAGAACTAGACCAAGTTGATTCGAAATTTGAACTTGAAGACCCAATACCTTTGTACCATCTGTAAGTATAGTCACCTGAGCCACCAGTTACTGTTGCAATAAATTCTTGATGATTAGGACTAGAGCTACCGTAGGTCACTGTAGCATGTATTGGATCTATTGGATTATCTATTGACCTGCTATATTGGTAGTCATGTTCTACGGATTTTTTAAACCCTCCAACAACAGCAGAATTGTCTACAACTTCATCGAAGACTCGCACTAAACGCCCAATATCATCATATTCATATAGTGTAGCCAGGTTGTTATTTCCTAATACAGCTTCTAATTCTTCCCATTCATTATAGACATAAGTAATTACTGATGATTCTATAGGGTGAATTCTAAAATCATCATAAAAAATAGAACCGCTACTAGAAGTAACATACACTGATTTGGCACTAGTATCCCAATCGATATAATGATTTAATAGGACCCAATCTCCTGCAGTAACTCGTTCTCCGTTAAATGATCTTAAACTAACTCCATCATAGACGCGAGCTCTTGTATAGTTCTCCTTTGAAGCCCATACGGAAATTTTATACCTTCCTGCTTTATGACCAGACGGAACGCTAGTAAAGAAACCTTGTTGCGAGCTAATTTCGATTGAATATTTACCTGTGTGCGATTTTACAGATGTACGTCCCACACTAGAAATGTTATCATCGAAGTTAGAACCAGAAAGATATTCTGCACCGCAATAGAACATCTCGTTAAGTGCGGCATTACCAACAGCAATGGTTTTGGTAGCATTATCTCCTGTTTTTGTAGATGCATAATTTCCATTAATATCGCGTACCTCTATTGGTAAAGAATAGTTATCGTACTGTGTAATCTCAGAAACAAGTTTCCAGTTAGGGTTTTGAGAGGTCGCATAGATGGACCAATTAAACCCATCCGAATCTCCAGAAAAGTTATCATATAACCCGTTCTCATCTAATTGTCCGTCCCATACATAGGTCTTGTGTTTTCTCCAAACATCTTCAGAATAAGAACCTCCATTGGCATTATAGTTATATTGGTATGGAGACCAAGTATTAATACCTACTCCTGTTTCTATCCAATTTCCTGAGTCATCGATATAGCTCTTGGTCATGGTTTCTTGTGTTAACATGTTTTTATTAAACACATTATCTGCTTTACTACCCATTTCAGGATATTTTATATAAGCCGGTACTATTTCTGTTTTAAATGTTGTACCATCACTACTTTCCGTAATAGTCTCTAATAATTGACCTGAAACGGTGTCATATTTGTCAAAATATGTTGTTGATGTATATCCTCCTTGGATTGTGGTTGTAGATTCTAATACACTTGGATAAATAGTTTTAGTCGAATTTGTAATTAACCATTTATCAGCATCATAACCAGCGCCATTGGTCTCATAATCTATATGTTTGTAAGTTTGAAAAGACTCTTGGGCAATACCTTGAGTAATACTTTCTGGGCGTTTATAGTTATTAATCGTTTTACTTAATAATTGCCCCTTATTATTATAACTACTTTGAGAAATTAATCTACCTAGAGACGCTAGATTATCTCTTATATGAATATCACTGATACTAGCGGCAATGCCATTTGGAGAATTTGTTCCGTTGACTGTTGATCTTGTGACATCAAGTGTTTCTGGAAATAAGTTGAAATCTAAGGTCCAGCTCTTTTTAGGCATAACATTAAATTGATATTGAACATGCCCTAAAGAGGTATTATCATTTCCATAAGTTATCATCTTTACATATTCGTACATTGGTACAGGAGGTGGTAATTCCATACCATATGGTACTTCATCAGTAACTTGATTAACAAATGGAATATAGCTTACGATGCCAGACGTTGTATTGGTTCCTGGGATGTTATAATTGTATTCTGTTTTATACTCATTTATATCATCCGTCGTAGTAATGGATTTAACACGAATACTTGTATTAAATGTCTCTGTTGGAACATCTAACATGCTAATATTAAGATCAGAATCCAATTCAAAACAAGTTCTCTGATCTGTGAAGATATTTTGGTGAATTGTAGGTGATGAATCAAGCTCTAGGGTGAGCGTTTTTCCTGCGTTGGATACTGATATGACCGTCGCGATTCCATTATAAGACTTATAGTCGTACAGACGTCCATTATTTGGGATTGGGTCACCATTTGGATAATATTCCGTACAAGACACTAAATCTAAATATCTATAAGGTAGCTGGCTATTAGAACCGATTCCGAAAATACTAAAGGGTTCTGTATGCGTGACTGTTATTCTATTTTGTCCATCAGGAATTGTAGTAGGGAACTCCAAATCATGATCAATAGCTGATGTAAATGTATTAGATTCATATTCAATTTTTATTTTTCCACCCGTTGGTAATTTAATTTCATTTAAACTATTAGAGGAAGGGTAAAGTTTATTATAACCCCATTCATCCATGTGATTAATATTATGTGTACCTGGGATATATTCAAAATCATAAGATGGTTGTACTTGTACACCACCTTTACCTTTAAAAGCAACATGTTCTAAGGTTAGTCGACCAGAGACTCCACCGAAGGTATTAGGAGCTCCTGCTGCCAAATCATAACTATAGCCATCAAAGTCAATAGTTTTAATAGCAACATCATATAAAATATTTAGATTAGTAAAGTCTTTTGAATCTAAAACATTATCCTGTAAACTATAGTTGATAGTTTTTAATCCGCCTCCCTGATATTTAGGATCATAAAAATCTACAGTATTTGTGTAATTAGCAGAAGGGAAAGAGTTTATGTTAGAAAGGTTTGATTTAGAAAGATTTGCTAGGTCTTCATTCTTTACTAAAATTATCTCCTTAAGTCTTAATAATGATTGCGCATTAAAGCTTAAGTTTCTTGAATTGTTCTTGTTTAAACGATGTTTGTAGACAAGTGCTTGTCCACGAGCATCGTTTCTATGTTCCTTAATAAAAAGAGCAGTATGTGTTCTTGTTTTTATCTGATCTAGGTAGTATATCTCCTTTCTTCCCCAAGTATAAGATTTAGTATTTTCATCTTCTGGATCTATATTATAGTCTTCTCCATGAGGTGTTTTCCAAATGTAGCCGTCGCTCCATTTTCCATAATCCATACTCACCCAATATCCGTAGTCTCCATCATCTGCCAAATTATTTGCATTAAGATCTATAAAATCTGGACCAGTTATAGCTGTTAGGAGCCAATGTGTAGCATATTTTTTAAGCTGTCTTTTTTCAAAAAAAGCAAGGTCTTCACCTGGTCTTTCTGGGATAAAGCCAAATTGTCTTGAAACAATTTCATGATTATATACTGGTAATGCATAATGGTAGGTTTTACCATCAGCGGTAGTAACCTTAAACGCGCCTATACCATCTGGTTCATATAGTGTTGTATCTCCATAATTTATATTTGCATTTGCTTTAAGTAAACCAGTATTAAATGTGGAAGGGTTTGATAATTCTTCATTGGTGAACGCTTCTACATATCTACCTCCGCGTTTTCGAGCAACTTCAGTTTGGGAAACATTATCTAAGTAATCAAAGATTGAACTGGCATTAACTGAGCTATTAAATATTGCGGGCTCAATAAGTAATGAAGATGAATATTCACTTTCAAAATGAAACTCTGGTGTAATATTAAAGCTTGTATTACTATTATCTTGGATATTATAAGTAATCTCATAATCATTATTGTCTTCTTCGATATCTTTTCTTAATCCTAAAAGAGCGCCATTTTTATAGATGGAAGGTCTCATCGTGCCAGAAAGTCCTTGAGCGGTAACTCTGTAATTATCATAATTAGGAAAAACAGCATTGTGTGTATCGAGATCTAACGATTGAGAAGAATATCCAAAATCGACTTCATAAATATCTCCAAAACTATCGACATCATTTACGTAACCGATAGTGTCGGTCGCATTAGAATTGACATCTTCAGGGTCACATTCGTAAACTATCGGTGTGAGCCCATCGTAATAAGTACATAACCATCTTCCAGTTAAAGGCTTAGCATCCTTAAAATATAATGGACCATTGACACCTGTTGATTCTAACTTATCTAAATAATATTCTATTTTTTGATAACCAAAACTTGCGGTTATCATACCTTCTCCAGTTGGTATATATAATGGTATAAACCAACCACTTTTATCTATGTTATAATCGCTTTGCGACACAGAATTTTCAAAAGTAAATTTGGCTCCAGTACCATATCCTTTAATACTGCTAGTTATGCTTACACCATGAGATGATATTGAAATACCGACACTGGTTCTTTTTCCTTTTGCTCCAGTTCCATAACTTGCTTCTGCTGATACGTCGCTACTCCAATCAGAATTTAGATCTAGGTTTACTTTTAATGGGCCAGATCCTGCCGATAATCCGATTCCATTAGTACTAATACTTCCGCCAAGTGGTCCAGCGCTAAAACTTGACGAGGCTGAGATTCCATTAGTTCCTGCAGAAATCCCCATTTTACCAATGCCGTCAGCACCGTAACCTAAGCTAACTGATCCGCCAAAACCTCTATCATCAGAATAAGAAAGTGATAAACCAACCGAAACACCAGATGAAAAAGATGAGTAGCCTAAACTAGCAGTGATATATGTTGATTGGTCACCACTATCGTAGAAGTATTCTTTAAATTGAGCATCTTTCCAATCATCTGGATAACCATTAACAGATCGGTTAATGGCTCCAGGATTTATATTCCATCCTAATCCTACCCAAGATGCTTCTTGATCCATTGCTATACCTGCATGATATGACAGTGCAATTGGATAACCTCCTTCTGGACTCGGTACATTCAGTAAGGGTAGCACATAAGTAAGACTACCTGTAGATAAGTTGACCATATCTGTTGCATCTACTGGTTCAAAACTCGATGCCTCAGGGGAAATAGGTCCCTGAGCAGACATTTGCGTTGAAAACATTAAAATGCCAACAACTAAAAAAGTAGAAAAAAGGGCTTTCGTTTTAACTATAATTTTCATATTTCAAACTTTAACTGTGGTTCGTCTTTTATTTTTTTTGATTCTATTTTGAATTTTACTTCTCCTGTGCCTAAGCCTAAATCTTCTATAGAAAAGTTTAAATAATTGTCATCGAGCGTTTTTTCATCTCTTGGATAAACAAACATCATAGATGTTGACCTACTCATGCCGTACATGCGTGGATATATAAAATCTATCATCTCTATAGTGTCATTATTTTGTGTAAACACATGTACTTTCCCATTCATACCAAAGGCTAATTGATTGACCATTGCGCCAAACTCACTACGATTATTTGGTATAGTACTTAAGAGTTCTTGATGGTTCTTACTCATACTTAAATTGAAGTACATGTACTTACTATACTTATCTCTTAATTCTAATATTTCTTTAGCACTCGCACTATCACCCAACTCTTGGGATACCATTAAATCGGTTGGTTTATACATTAAGGAAAAGTCTACACCATTTATAGTTTTATGTTGGATGTAAGTGTTCTCATTATTTTGTAAATAAGTTATGAGTTGGTCTTTGTCTTTAAATATGTTTTGTTTACAAGAGGAGAGGCTAAAGCATCCAACTATGATTAGAAGGATGCTTAGTCTAAACACAAAAACACAAGTATTTTTAACTTTTAAATTCTTCATTTAGTCCTTTTAAAATTTCTTGGGTTAAATCTGTTACGTCATCAGCATACATGATATTTCCACCTCCACTTGCGCCAAATATGATTTTATGATTATTCTTTTCACCATATTCTTTGATATAGTCATTAATATCATTAATCACTGTTTGTGTTACTTTCTGGTCTTCTTCTTGTAGTTGCTTCTTGATAGCTTGTTGGTAATTGCTAATTTGTTGTTGCTTTGTACCTAACAATTGTTGTTTTAGCTCTAACTCTTTCTTGGATAGTTTAGAGCGCTCTTTTTCATAGGTCTTTAATTCATTTTGCCAATCAACCATTAAACTATCAACGTTAGCGTTTAAGGTTTTTGCTTTTTCTTCGAACTCTGCGCGTACTATTTTGGTTCTTTTATAACCATCAAGTAGTTTGTTAACATCTACATAGACTAATTCCGATGATGATTTTAAACTGTATATGCATAGGGCACTAATTATTAAGGCAATTGCTGAAATAGGTAAGGCTAACTTGCTCATAGAATATTAATTTTTTTGGATTATATGCCCTACTGTTCTTTAACTCTGTTTTTGTTACCCATCTTTTTTAAAATTTTTTTCGGCAGTCATTTTTTTGGAGAAATCGAGGTAACAAAAAGTGAGATATGGAACTATGCTTTGAAGTCTAATCTAAAAACTGCGTTGTTATGAGATTAACCAAAGTACAAACCAAAGTGGCCGCCTATAATCTGCAAGATGTATTAGTCACCTTAGTCATTGTAGGGATTTTGTTATTGCTAGCCTTACCTAACCTTATGCCGCTCATTGCAAAGGCTAAAAGCCAGGAGGCACAGTTGCATTTAAAACAGATTTACAATTCGGAGACCACCTACCGTTACATGTATTCCAAGTACACACCAGACATGAGCCAAATAGATTATGAGGCTCCAAAAACGGTGAATGAAGGCGGTACCGCCAACTATGTCTATGAAATTCTTAGTGCATCTGGCAATACCTTTAAAGCACGAGCCACAGCCATTACCGATTTTGATGGTGACGGCACCTTTGATGTCTGGGAAATTGATGAGCAAGGAGCACCTAAGCAAATTATTAAGGACTAATGGAACTAGTAGTTAAAATTACGTTGATACTCCTATTGCTCACGGTCTGTTATGAAGATGTTACCGAGCGCCAGACCTATTGGTTTTGGTTTCCGCTAATGGCGTTGGTGCTAGGTGTTTTACATCTCAACCAGACCGTATGGCCAGTATTTGTGACAAGCGTTGGGATAAACCTTTGTGTGGTATGCCTCTTTTTAATCGTAATTTATGGCTATGCACGCCTAAAGCTAGGAGTACACCCAAGACAAGTCTTTGGACTTGGTGACGCCTTCTTGTTCTTAGCCTTGGCCTTTAGTTTTTCGACCATAAGTTTTATAACGGTGTTTGTATTTGCCTTGGTGTTTTCTTTGGTATTACACATGGTGTTAAACACCAAATCCAAACCACAAACCGTACCCTTAGCAGGTTACATGAGCTTATTTTTTGCCATCACTTATATCGCATATTGGTTTGAAGGTATCGACTCCTTATACCTTATCTAAAATGAATAGCACCTTTAACATACCTGTAGCCTTTGCGCAGCGCATTACAAGTGCGCAGGCCTATCATTACAGAATTGTACCAGATATAAGCTCTAATGGTGTACTAAAATTACGTACAGATCAGCCATCGGAAGCTTTACTGCAAGAGTTGCAAATTTTATTTGATGCGCCTATTGAACTAATCGAAGAGTCACAAGCGCGCATCCAACAGTACCTATCGGTGAATTACCGTAAGCAACAAGGCTCTGATGCTCAAGACTTACATCATAGTAAAGACATGCTACAGCAGTTGGTAATTACTGCCAAAGCCATTGGTAGTAGTGATATCCATTTTGAGCCGTATGAAGAAAAGTGTCGTGTACGCTTTAGAATTGACGGTAAATTAAAAGAGTATTACGTAATTCCACTGCGTGAGTATCCTGAGATTATTAATAAACTAAAGATTAAAGCCGGCTTAGATATTTCTGAAAAGCGATTGCCACAAGATGGTCGTATTACCATGAAAACCCAACAGGATGAGTTTGATATTAGAGTGTCGACCTTACCAACTTTGCATGGTGAAAAAATTGTATTGCGTCTGCTCAGTAAAGATGCAGATGCTATTAACCTGAGTGAATTAGGATTTTCGGAATTTGAACTGCGGTCCTACAAAGAATCGGTAAGAAAGCCCAATGGTATTATTTTAATTTCTGGACCTACAGGTTCTGGAAAAACAACAACATTGTACGCTACGCTTAAGCTTTTAAACGACGATAAGACCAATATATTAACCATAGAAGATCCTATTGAGTATACCCTAGAAGGGATTAATCAGGTACAGCTTAAAGAAAATATTGGGCTCGATTTCGCCAGTACGCTTCGTACATTTTTGCGCCAAGATCCCGATGTGATAATGGTTGGCGAAATCCGTGATGTGGCCACAGCTAATATGGCCATTAGAGCGGCTTTAACGGGTCACTTGGTGCTGTCTACCATACATACCAATTCGGCATGGGCCACGGTATCGCGATTAATAGATATGGGAGTTCCACCGTTTTTAATTGCCAGTACCCTTAATGTTAGTGTGGCACAACGTCTGGTTAGGAAACTCTGCGATCATTGTAAAACCGAGTCTAGTGTTACTCAAAATCTGTTTCCTATGGGTTTTGAAATCCCAAAAACACTAACAAAACACCATAAAGCATGTGGTTGCGAGCAGTGCCATTATACGGGTTATAAGGGCAGACAGGCTATTTATGAGATATTACCCATAACCAGAAGCTTGTCGCAATCCATTAAAGAAAATCAATTAGAAATTGACGACTATTTAAAAGCACAACAAATCCATACCCTCAAACAGAATGCTATACAGCTTGTGGAACAAGGAATTACCTCCATAGATGAGGTTTACGCGCTATTAAGTCATTAAAATCCTATTATGAAACGTATTATATATATCATCCTTTGTTTTTGGTTCTCATTGTCATTTGCTCAGAATGGCGACCAACGTTTATTAAATATTAAGCATCAATTAGAACTTGTAGCTACTGATGTCCCTGGACTTACAGAAAATGTGAGGACAGAAATTAATGTAAACAACATTAAGCTCTCTAGTTTTTTGTTGGCCGTTTCAGAGGTTCACAACGTTAATTTTAATATCAGTTCAGAGTTAAACAACATACAAATTATAGTTAGAAACTTCACCAATGTATCTGTTTCAGACTTGCTGCTTTTTTTGTGTAAAGAATACCAACTCACCATAGATTTTACGGGAAATATTTTATCTATTAAACGCTTTGAACCTGTTGGTGAGGTTCTTGAAGAGCGTATTATTCCTGTGGTCTTTGATCCTGTTAAAAATACCATTTCTATTGATGCACAAGCCGACCCGCTTTATGAACTCTTTAAGCGTATTAGTGATGAGTCTGGAAAAAATTTGGTCTATGAATCTGGCTTGGATAATTTACCAATGACCCTTTATGTAAAGGCGACTCCTATAGATGTGGCTTTAGAGCAATTGGCCTTTGCTAATCAATTGTTTATGAAGAAAACTAAAGATGGGTTTTACCGCTTTGAAGACAATCGTGCGGTGACCGTAGCATCTACAAATCCAGCTAACAGTAAGCCGGTACCCCAAGCACGTCCTAGACGACAACGTAGTGGAGATTTTGCATTTACCGTAAAAGACTCACTCAACAACATATTAGATGTTGATTTTGTTGATGTGCCTATGGAAACCATCATTACTGAGATTAGTGCTGCACTGAACCTCGATGTATTTACGGCCTCACCTTTAACGGATGCTGGAACTGTAACGTTTAAGGCAAGAGCAATAACTTTTGACACGCTGTTAATTAAGCTTTTTGAATCTCAAGCGATATCTAGCACATTTGATAAGGAAAATTCAAATCAAAATAGAAACCGGCAAAATGGATCACGATCTAAGCGCTTTAGTTTTAAAAAAGAAGGTACCATCTATTTCTTTGGTACAGAAAATCAATTGAGTTTAAGAGAAATCGCCATTGTTCATTTGCAACATCGTTCGGTTGAGCTTTTAGCTGATCCACAAGGTGGTATGAGCAGTAGAAGTGCAGGACGAAGTTTTAATAATGCTACGAATGCATTTAACAATAGAGGCGTCAACCAAAATGATAATGTTCTCAGTAGCAATCGAAATAGAGATCAATTAAATACAAATCAGACAGGAAATTTTAATGCTTATACTAGCCAAGCAGAGGCTTTAGTAAATATACTGCCTGATGAGATAAAACAAGATTTAGATATTAAAGTAGATTATGAGCTCAATAGTTTTTATGTAAATGGCCCTAGTGCAAATATTGCACGTTTTAGGGAATTTATCGATAAAATAGACAAGCCTGTGCCAGTGGTATTAATTGAGGTGATGATTTTGGAGGTAAACAGAACATCTACAGTTGAGGCTGGAGTGAGTTGG